>Ga0256405_10000408_pt1 | contig 142669 bp, 137 predicted proteins | sample RumenRJG_02DNA_FD_189096 | JGI IMG/M metagenome (GOLD analysis project Ga0256405, IMG submission 189096) | Bovine rumen microbial communities from Lethbridge, Alberta, Canada - RJG_02 | ecosystem: Host-associated > Mammals > Digestive system > Stomach > Rumen | place: Canada: Alberta...
CAAGACCTCCGAGCGCATCATGAATGTCGATCAGGCCACCACGCAGTACCTGAACGAGAACAAAGGTTACAATGCAGAAATCGTCAAGGTCGAAACGCAGATCAAACTTGCGGAATACCTGCATGACCACATCACCAACTCATTCCAGTCGTACGAAACCCTCCCTATCAACACCGGGTTGGAGGATACGCGAATCAGCAATGAGATCACCCAATACAACAATCTCATCCTTCAACGTGACCGCCTGCTTGAAGCTTCAAGCGCTGAAAGTCCGGCTGTAAAACAAGTCGAAAACACCCTGCTTCCGTTGAGACAGAATATCCTGGGGTCCATCAATAACCTTTTGACCTCCCTCAATGTAAGACGCAACGACCTGTCAAACCTGGAACAGGAATCCCTCCGTAAATTCACCGCGATGCCGGCCAAAGCCCGGCAACTCCTTTCTATCGAGCGACAGCAGAAAATCAAGGAAAGCCTGTATCTCTACCTGCTCAACAAACGGGAGGAAAACGCCTTGACCCAGGCGATGGTGGACAACAACGCCCGGATGATTGACAGCGCCGCCGGTTCCACGGTACCGATTTATCCTTCGCGCAACAAGATGTTGCTGACCGCCATTCTCATCGGCCTGCTGATTCCGGGCGTCGTTCTGGTAGCCCGCATCTTCATCGACCAGAAGATCCGCAGCCGGAAAGACCTCGAAGACAGTACCCGTATCCCGTTCCTGGCCGAACTTCCCAAATCCAAGATGAAGAAAGCGAAGAAGGGAGAAAAGGAGGATCCGAAACAGACAGCCTACGCAAACTCAAGCCAGAAGTCCTTCACCGAAGCAATGCGTCTGATGGTCACAAATTTGGACTTCATGAGGCCTGAGGGCTGCAACATCCCGGTCATTGCTACTACATCGTTCAATACCTCGGCCGGGAAAACTTTCGTAACGACCAATACGGCCGCCTGTCTGGCCGATGCCAAAAAGAAAGTCGCTTTGCTCGACCTGGACTTGCGCAAACGGACGATTTCCGGCCATTTCGGGCTGAAGCACAGTACAATCGGCCTGAGCAACTACATCAACGACGAAACCCTCACGCTTCAGGACGTCATCCACAAGGATGTGCTCGACGGCGTGGACTTCATTCCGGCCGGCCATATTCCGCCGAACCCGGCATCCATTCTCAGTCGCCAGCGTTTCGACGACTTGATCGCCCAGCTGCGCAACGAATACGACTACGTGCTGCTCGACGGTGTGCCTTACAGCGCCGTGGCCGATATGATGGTCGTCCAGCGGCTGGTGGACATGAATCTCTTCGTGATCCGGAGCGGCCAGATCGACCGGCGCAACTTGCCTTCGCTTGATGAGATCTATGAGAAGAATCAGCTCCACAACCCGTGCATCGTACTCAACGACACGGATTACAAAGGCCTCTATGGATACGGTCACGGTTATGGATACGGTTACGGATACGGCTATGGCTACGGTTATGGCTACGGCGAAGAGAAGAAGGGCCGGCACAAGAAAAAAAGGTAGCGCATGACCATTGCAGTCGATTTCGACGGTACGATCGTCGAGCACAAGTATCCCAGGATCGGCAAGGAGATTCCTTTTGCCGTCGAGACGCTCAAGTCGCTCGCAGCAGAAGGGAACAAGTTGATCCTATGGACTTCCCGCGACGGAGAACTGCTCGAGGAAGCACTTGCCTTCTGCCGGGAACGCGGCCTGGAGTTCTATGCCGTGAACAGCAATTATCCACCGGGCGCCCTCTTCACACAGAAAGCCGGCCGCTCCTGCAAGGTTGTGGCCGACCTCTACATCGACGACCGCAATGTCGGCGGCCTGCCCGACTGGGGTACGATTTACGAGATTGTGACGGGCGTCCGGGCTGAAAAGCACAAACGCCGCGGCCTTTTCGGGCGGCGCAGGCAATGACACGACGATGAAGGTCGATTTATTCCTGGCATTGGTCCGCAGCGGTCTCTATGAGAGGCCGCTTGCTGCAGAAGAACTGGCATCGGTACGCGCAGCGACGGATGCCGACTGGGCAGCCATCCTGAAGGTCGCCCGTCAGCAGACGGTGCTGGGGCAGCTCTACCAGGCGCTTTTTCAGCTCCCGACCGATGTCCGGCCGCCCGAGGCTATCGTCACGGCACTGATGTCGGATGCGCTGCGTGCCGTCCGGCACGCATATGCCGCAGCCACAGCCTCGCAAGACCTTGTGGAGCGGCTTCGTGCGGCGGGGCTGGCACCCGTCGTGATGAAGGGCGTTTCCGTGGCTGCGTTTTACAGGCATCCGGAATTCCGGACCGCCGGTGATATCGACATCTACTTGCCTGCCAGCGAGATCAAGCAGGCCGCCGCACTTCTTGACGAAAGCGCCGTCTCGCCCGACGGGAGCCGGACCGGTCGCTTCGAGGGCGTTGCCGTGGATCTGCACGACCGCTATTTCGACCTGCACTGCGGCACGCGGAAACTACCGGCCGTCGGCACACCCGAAGCGACGCTGCTGATGCTCTCCGCACACATTCTCAAGCACGCCATCGGGCCGGGCGTGGGCTTGCGGCAGCTCTGCGATATGACCATGGCCTGCCGCGGCCTCGCAAGGTCGTTTGACCCGACCCGGCTGCGCGAAATCTTCAGACGGACCGGCACCCTGCGCTGGAACCGGCTTCTCTTTTCTTTTCTGGTGGACTGGCTCGGGCTGGACGAATCTCTCTATGCCAAGATCTTTGGCACAGCCCGCGTCGCTTCAGCGCCCCTGCTGGACATTATTCTGGAAGGCGGCAATTTCGGCCACTATGCGGCCACGCGCCGCGACACAATCGCCGCCGGCGCCGCGCACCGCAAGCGGGACACGCTCCGCCGCTTCCTCCACCGCCTCCCCTTCTCCCTCCGCTTCGCCCCCCGCGAAACCCTCGCCACGATCTGGACCCTCATCCAGGGCAATCTCCGGCGCAGCAGATAGGTAGTTCCGCCAAACCACAAGGGGACAAAAGAGCCGGCCACCAGCGTCGGGCAGCCGGCTCCCCGCCGGGCATCGGACAGTATCACAATGGTGGTTCATTCACGGCAGTGTGAAAACCGACAGCACAGCTATCGGTATCGCCAGTAGCCGTGGACGAAGACCTTTCGGCCGTACTGCCTGCGCCAGTGGGCGCGGACGAACACGGGATTGCCATACGTACCTCGTACGAGAATAACAATCGTTACCTTTACACTTATTATCATTGCTATTAGTTTAAAAAGGTGAAGGTGAAAGGGAGGATTGTCTTTTTAGTACCTGCCCGACGTATGGAACAAGAAAAGAGAGCATCGGCTCGTCTTTATCCGGGTTCCGATGCTCTCCTGCACATATTCGGTCAGGTATTGACCGGATCCTCTTTTAAACTAATAGCATTGCAAAGATAAGCACGAATTCGCAAACAGCGTTGACAAAAAAGCAATTTATGCGGGGTGATCAGAAATTATTTTCCAATCACCCGCAGCATTCTAGAAATCGGGAAACATCATCGCATATTTTGCTTTTTTGTCCAAGCTCAGAGAAAAAAAGCGGTTAAATTTACAATGAAATAAAGCATCAATGATTTTATCAACGATGCCATTCGAAAAGCGCTGGCTGTAGCCGGATAATATAGCTTCCGGACAAGCAGCGTAAGAACTGACGGCGGAGCTATCGATATCGCCAGTAGCCGTAGACGAACACCTTCCGGCCGTTCTGTAAACGCCAGTGGGTTCAGCCGGAAAAACTATCTCTTCGCCGGCAATCACGCCGCCACTGTCAGGGCCGCCATTGCATACTCCTTTATCGCCTCCTGCAAGGCCCGGTGTCGACGTCCGCACATGGCTCGTCGACGTCCTGGGACGCATCCCTTCCCACAAAGGTCCCTGGAACGATCTTCTTCCGGCACACTGGCACAAGGCAACCACTGTCAATCACTGACCAATTACTAACGACCGGTAAGGGGTTACTAACCTAAACTTAAGGTTAGTAAATGTTACCACGTACTTTATCGGAGGCTTACCAACGGTTTGACTAGGGGGGGCTGACAGATAGAGGGGTGCTGCCGCAGTGGCAGCACCCCTCTGAGAAAAAATACTCCGGAGCCACGAAGGGCATCGGTAATGGTGAAATTATTCGTTCACAAATGTGTAAGACTTAGGAATCAGGACGTAGCCGCGGTCGTCTCCTGAATTTGTAGAAGTATCTTTTCCATACTGAATATAGAAAGTGTGCGGTGTGTCATCATCTGTCAGTCCATCAGAGGTTGTGAATATAACTTCAGTGTAGTTGTTAAACGTAGTCCCTGATTTCTGATTATCACGAGTATTAGCCTTCGCCCCAGAATGTGCTGTAGAGGCGTTCCACGAGGTTAGAGCATCTGAGCCAATAGTCCTGACAACGACATAGTCATAACTACTCTCAGCATAACTGCGAATATAAACCTTAAACTCCGTATATCCAACCACAGTCACGCTCATCGTTGCGATGCTAACGACTTCACTAGAGAACCAACCACCATCAGATGAATGGATGTGATAGTTTCCTTCTGATTGATAACTATAATAGGTATTATCATTAGGATTCACAGAACTCGACACCCAATTATACGTATTCAACGGATTCAGATTCACAGTATAATACTTATTCGTCTTCTTCGCTTGCGTAATCGTAAACACTTGGTCATCAAAGCCGGCGCGCTTGGCGGTTACAGTATAGGTATTGCCGTTTTCGGTATCTGTGTTGGCGGGGAAGTTCACGGTGATGGTGGCATTGCCTGATCCGGAATAGCCTTCAGAGAACGAGGGTGCCGCAGAGATTGAGGTAATGTTTGTACTCGGCGTGAGTTCCCAAGTGGGATTGTCCTCACCGGTCGAACGGATATTGAACGTAACACTGGTTACATCTGCCTTCACGGAAATACCGTTGGAAGCTGTTCCGTCGAACAGTGTCTGGAATATCGGACCACCAACCGAAACAAAGCACTCGGCATAATCAAAGTAGGTCGTAGTACGGCCGGTCTTTATTTTGTCGAGTACGCGGAAATTCGTCGCATTGGTGCCGGTGGCGGAGGTGGTGCCGTCGCGGGTGGTCTTGAACTTGGCCGTGAAGGCAGGTACAGAACCAGCGGAGACCAGCGCATTGTAATCATCGTATTCGATGGTCTTGAGGAAATAGAAGGCATTCTTGGACGCACCGAAGAGCGACGGGCCGGATTCCACCGGGAGTCCGTCGGAGGTCGTGAAGTTGCCGTTTTCCGCTTCGATTCGAAGGGTGAGCGGGAACATAGAGAAGCCCAAGTCGGACGGGAGGTAAATGGTCAGCGTGGTTTCCTCGCCAGCGTCTTCCGAGGGGAGTGACGTGGCCTTCAGCTCGTTGGTTCCGTTCTTGAACTGCTGCGTGCCCATCACGCGATAGGTGACGTCACGGTACATCTTCTTGTCGGCATTGGTCGTACCCTCCACATGGAGGATGCTGCGCAGCGTGTTCTGGCCTGGAGTGTTTAGCGGCACAGAAGCCACATACCAAGTCTTCGTGTCATCTGGCGTCCCGGTACCGGAATATTCGCTTCCGGAAATGGACGCGGCCTCATCTTTATTGATGGCTTTGTAGCTCGCATCCGGATGGTTGACCGTCAGGCTGACGCCATTTGTCAAATACTGGATTGTACTTGTTGACGTCGGCTGATAGTACATCGTGTAATAGATGGTCTTGTTTTCAGCTTCCGTGGCGACATAGTCGATGTACTCCACCCAGAGAGTCGTGCCCTTGCCATCACTGATCTGTTCTAGCGTGGCCGTGGTCACGGAGTTGGAAATGTCACCGATCGGGTCGGCATCGTAGGCATCGTCAGGATTGTCATAGCCTTTCGTGCCGGAAATTGCACCGATCCGGATATCGTAAGAAAGCCCGCGGTAGATGGGGAAATAACCGCCGTTTTCGTCGGCGATCTCAATCTTGAACCAAGTGTTGCCCTCGCTGTCGCGCAAAGCGCCATCATCGTCATATTGGCCTGCTACCAAAATACAGGTTGCCGGATGCTGGGTGGTAGGAACCGTGCGCTCGTACATGTAGGCGGTCTTGATGGCGTTCGTCCCCGTAGCGGTCAGATCGATATAGGAGGTGGGCTTCTCCGTATTGATGGATCCTACGAGCGAACCCGGATATTTCGTTCCGGCTACAGCCGTGTGGGTAAGCGATTCCGCTCCGATGTAGGCCGATGCAAACGCACCTGTATTCACATCGAACGGAGCCACATATCCGGCTTTCGGTACATTCACCAGGGCGAATTTCTTCGGTATGAAATTGGTCGAACTGGACGAAGAAACTGTAACCTCGGCGAAATTGCGCACGAAGGGAATGTTGGCAATCTTTTCGGCCACATAGTCCGACTGGAAGTAGCCGGTACCGTCGAGCACCTTCTTGCCATTACGCTTGATGTAATCGCCTTTATTGACAGTAATCGTCTGGCCCGCTTCCTGATAAGTGTCCGAATCACCTTGTAGCTTGATACCGCCGGTATACGCAGTGCCGTCATACGAATTGCCATCATATTTATAAGCATCAATCTTGTCGAGTTCTACGCGCTGCCAGTAGGCCGTCGCTCCGCCGGAGGTAGTCAACGCGTTGAGGATGACATCCTCGCCGGAAGTACCGGCTGCTTGCACCAGGGCATCGAAGGTCGTGATCGGCGAATCGGCGATGAAATGCAGGATGCGTTTCGAAGATGCCATATTGACTTCCACCGAGTAGGTGGGATTATGTGCGTCATCCTTTCCTACCAGGACCTCGCCTGTCGGATGCAAAGTGGCCTTCTCGAATTGCTTCAGCACGCCGGCCTGGTTGAAAACCGCCACGTGGATGGTGCTGATGGTAGGATTGTGGGCCATCATTCCTTTGGTCATCGGCGGCAGGGAGAATTCGAGGGTCACCTTGGCGCCGTCTTCCGGTTCGTTGACAACCGGCCCGGAGTACGGCTGCAAGGGTTCGACGCAGGCCGTCGCAAGAAGGGCGGCGAAAAGGATATAGAAAACTTGCTTCATCATCGTTGTTCTCCCTTAATTAATTCATATAATCGGTCTGAAATCCCCCCCAAACTGAAGGGTTAGAGAGTTTTTCGTCGCCCCAATACCAAGAATCATATACACAACGTACAACTGCTTGTGTAGTATTTTGAAATGCTTTATTTTCATATGCATAAGCTCGGCCACTTGAAGCCCAATAAAGAGAATTGAATAATACTGGAATTAATCCCTGTATTGATAGAGATATTGCATATTCGATTTCAGCTTCAGTTGGCAATCTCCATCTGCCAGCAGGATACCCGTTTTCTTGATATGACGCACATCTCTTCACTGCACCTTCATACGAAAGCATACCATACGTTCTGTTATAAGAATCTAGTCCAATACACGCACCATAGAACGAAGCAACTTTATACGTGGGAGCAATACTATTTGAAACATCCGTTCTTGTTTTTCGATAATTGGACAATCCTGTCAGATTCAATGTTGCCCCATCCGTCACGATATCTTCACGTGGATCCATCAGAATATAATTTGAAGAACTACTAAGGGCGCTAGTATGAATATCATAGTTATTAGTATTAGAAACAGTTGAACGGCTAGACATTACACCTCCTATGAAATAATCTAAATACCCGTAGGAAAACGGAGTACGGCTCCCTCTACTATCCCATGCTGCAACATGATTGTATTGTCTTCCATAACTATTAACAAACAAATTACCGTCAGAAGCTTCGCGAGTTATATATAAAGGAGGATACTGAACCACCGTTATATCCTTGTAGAACGCAGCATTGTCCTTATGCTGGATCCGGAAGGTATAGGTAATCGGGGATACATCGTAACTCTCCATATCATCCAGATTCGTCTCAACAACGTGGGAGACCGTCACCTTGCTGTTTACAGTGGTAGACAGCGTATAATACGCGCCAGTCTTATTGCTTGCATGCAGGTTTAAAGTACCGGTCGTGACTGTCGTCGCAGAATAATCGTTGTACGTAGCCGTCGGTGTACCCACAATCTCAATATCGTGGCTGGACTTCACAGGAATGTCCATTGCACCCGTTGCATCCGTGGAATAGAACTCGAAGTAGGTGGCGCAGTCAAGGTAGCGGCCGGCGGTCTGGTCGCCGCCCATAGGTTCGGGAGCATTCCAATCCACGACGTGGTATTTGCCGGTGAGTGCCACCGGGACCTCATCCGCTTCGCTGCCGAGTACCGAAAGGTCGAGGCTGATGTGATAGCAACCATTGGCGTCGAGCGTCGTACGATTTGGAATCAGGATTTTGTAGTAGAATTCCTTGGCAACAGCTTGCGCTGGTGTCTGGGTGTCCTTGTCGTAGCCCTTCCAGGGAAGGATGACCTTGATGAACGGCGCGTGGGCGTCGTTCACATTCCAGGAAATCGGCATCGAATAGAGCGGAAGGCTGCTGATCTGCCAATAGGGTTTCGTTTCCGTCTTGGTCGCAAGTTGGCGCTGAACGGTGCCGTCGGCATTCAAGACCGGCTGCTTCTCCCCGTCAACAAGCACATAATCCCAGTCACCATAGGCCTTGTTTCCGATGTTGGCATCGATCTTGTCGGCTTCGGCGACACCGCTATTCCAAATCCAGTCCGGTTCGCCGTCATTATTCTCGTCCTTGACCTGGTAAACGACTTCCCACACCGAAGTAGCGACCGAAAGATTGGTGGATGTATAGCGGTCAGACGGAACCTTGCCGTCTATGCCAGTACCGTTGAATGATCCGCCTACAGGATTGGTGTACATCGCATAGCGGGGCGAGGCAGAGTAGAACCAAGCAGATTCCACCCCCGTATCACCATAATGGAAATGATCCCCCTTGAGATTGCCGTGTGTGCTGCCCCAGAGCATATAGACCTGTATGTGTTCAATATCGGAAAGCCATGTCTTCACGTATTTCTCCACTCCCGTCGCCTGCGTCTGGGTCTGCTCAACTTCCTTTGCGACATTGAGGTCGAGGATGATCTTGGCCGCCACGCGCTTTAGTGGGGCCTCGACCGGAACGACGGTCTTTTCTTCGAGGGTGAACGGTACGAGATTCTCGGTCCGCATCACAAAGTTCTTGGGTTTGGGAACGCCGGTCGTGGCGGATGTGTATTCGTAGAATTCAGAACTGTTGGTATAGGTCGTCGGCATCGACGTACCGAAAGAAACGTTCTGGAGGCCGGCGTAGGTGGTAGCCGCAGGCGCTTCCGGAAGATTGGCTACGACATAGACGTATCCTGTGCCGCCACTGGGAAACTTATCATCGAGGAGGATTTCCTTCGAGGCATCGCTCGTCTCATGGCCGCTGTGGACACAGGTCGTTCCCGCGGCGTCGCTGAATATGTACCAGTAGTAGTCGGTGATGGTGTTCTCGTTGTATGTATTGTCGCCGGCTTCCGTAGCATCGGCCTTGGTGCTGATGCCCGCCACAACGGGCGTGAGGCGAAGCACAGTCTGGTCACCTCTGACGGACACCGGGTTGTCGAGCGGACTTACGCAGGAGACAGCCACGAAAGCAACGGCCGCCCATACCATACTGTATATAAAGATCTTTTTCATCGCTTAATTGTTCTTGGCAGGTATGACAAATCTCCAGTAGGAGAAGGAGCCGTCCCGGTGGACGTCCTGGATTTCGGAGTCGGCGCTGAACGTGGAGTTCTCGTCGAATGTGGCACTGGTGCTGAAGATGCTCTTGATGATGATGGCGTGGTCTTCGGTACGCTGATCATCCGTGACGATGCTAGTGATATGGAGCGTCACGGGCTGGTTCATAATCTGGCCCTTAAGATCGGAACTGCCGATATTATCTTTTTTGTCCCAGACTTCCACCTTGAAGGCGGCTGCTCCCAGACCTCCGTTACTCTCCGGAATCAGTTGCCAGTAGCCGCCGAGCGGTGCCGAAGGCTTGAAAGTCACTTCAAAGAAGGTCTTCCCGTTGTCTATATCCAGCGTGCGGACCTGATAGTCCTTCGTGCCGGCGGGGTAATAGTTATTGCCGGTCTCTTTCGCATTCTTGATGTCGAAGGGGGTAGCCTGGATATTCTGCGAGAAGGTGGTGGACTCTTCAACCAAATCCCACGGCCGGGCGTTCGGATCGAGATTGATCTTGTACTTCCACGTGCCGCCGAGCTTGAGCAGGTTGATGCGATACTTCTTGCCGGGCTCGAACTTATAGGCCGAAGTCTTGTCGGTGTCGGTCAGGTTCAGGATTGCCGTGCCGGAAGACGTGACCACCCTGAGGCCCAACGTGCCGGTGTTTTGGATGGGAATGGTAAAGAACGTAAAGGCGAAGCCGGAATTGGGGGTCAGAGCGTGATTCACGGTCATTGTTAGATATTGTGAATTTGACGTTCCGGACGTTTGGACTGATCCATTACTCAGTTCCGCACCGGCCTTCAAGACGTATGTGCCTGCGAGATAATCTTCTGCGCTGAAAAGTTCCACTTTGTTGACCGTAAAATTCTCGTCCGCACTCGTCAGGTTGAATTCGAAAGCGGTAAAGGCAGGCTTGAAAAGCAGACTTACATCCGTTTTGCCGTCTTTATCAACGTCCGTGGCTGCCGCTGTCATCACGGCATATTTCATATCAGGCTCATAGACATCGTAAGTATATGCAATGTTCTCCGCTCCCTCAGTCGTCGCCGTCCCTGTTGCTGTCAGGTATTTTTTTGTGTTGCCGGTGGGCGTGGGGTTGTAGGGAAGGATGACGCGAACCGTTCCAAGCATTGCCGCGTTGTCGGAATTGAGTTCATCGGGGCTGTAAATGGCATCCACAGCACCAGTCCCGGGCGTAGGATAAACCGCGTAGAAATCATACTTTTGCGCTTCTCCCCAGGTCAATCCGTTGGGGGTAGGCTCAACGTTTGCCATACTCTGGTGTCCGCTGCGCCCAAGGAGCTCACTGATACGATAGTCGGCCGAGTGACGGCCGGCCTGATTGGCAGCGTTGTTGCTGACAATCTGGATGTGGTCGCCAGTTACCCAGTCAATGTATTGCCAGGTTGTTGTGCCGGATTCGGGGTAGTTGTCTCCATAGGCCGTCTTCGTTCCGACTTCTCCTGCAACGGTGGTGAATGTGACCTGACGCCCTTTCAGTTTAAGGTCGTTGCAGCCACCTGCGAGGAACATAATTCCCAAAAGGACGGCTGCGGGCAAAAATGTTTTATTGGTCTTCATCGTGTCGTCCTCCTTAATTACTCCAGTCCCAGTTGTTGTTCCAGTCAAAATCCGCGTTACCGGCATCAATATCGACGACCTCCTGACCATTGGAGATAATCGGCGCCGTCTTGTCCACCACGGATCCGGCCAGAAGCGCTCCTTCTACCCGGAGAGGGATGACTCGTCTGATGGCGGGTGATTCGTAGGGTTTATTTTTGTTCATATTGTAAGTAAAACGTTTTGTCAACGTGCTGATTGTGTTATTTTATCCGTATTTTTAAAAAAGTTAAATGCCAAAAAAAACTCTCGCCAAGAGTTTTTACCCGTTGATTTTAGTATATTCGCGTAAATTAATAGGATAAATGAGCACAAATAAGGGTACTACCCAGCACGAAGTGCCGACCCTCCGGGCCTTCATCCAACGCCTCGTGGATGAGCTGGAGCGTGCGCAGCGCTTTACAACAGCACGGAATTACAGGCGGGCGTGCGACAGTTTCATGAAATACCGGCTGGGTGCACCGCTTCGGTTGGATGCGCTGACCGCAGCGGAGGTGCAGCGGTATAACGATTATCTGTTCAAAAACGGATTGCGCCGCAACACAGTCTCGTTTTATAACCGGATCTTGCGCGCAGCCTACAACCAGGCCGTGCTACGGAATCTGGTAAAGCAAGCCGATCCGTTTAAGTCTGTGTACACGGGCGTCGATGTGACGCGCAAGCGTGCTCTTTCCGTGGAGATCCTGCGCCGAATCATTACAATGGACATTCCGGAACCGGATTTGGCGTGGTCCCGCGACTTGTTCCTTTTCAGCTTCCAGACGCGCGGTATGAGCTTCGTGGACATGGCTTTCCTCACGCAAAGCAACATCCAAGCAGGTTTCATTACATACATCCGCCGCAAAACCGGGCAAGTGCTCAGCGTACAGATTGAACCCTGGATTGAAAAACTGCTTGCGCGGCTGAAGCCCTTTTGTACGCAGCCCTATTTGCTTCCAATTTTACACGCGCGCGACGCCAAGGTGGCTTTCCGCGAATACCAGATCGCCCTGGGACGCTATGACCGCTTGCTGAAGCGGCTCGGGCAGGCTGTCGGCGCACCGTTCCCGCTCAGTTCTTATTCCGCCCGGCACTCCTGGGCCACAATTGCCCGCGATACCGCTGTTCCTCTGGCGGTTATCAGCAGCGGGATGGGACACACCTCTGAAAAGACTACGCGCATTTACCTGGCTTCGCTCGACAACTCCCTTGTGGACCGCGCCAACCAGCATGTATGGAATCAATCCTTGCAGGGCGTAAAGACTAATTAATCAAAAAAATAAATAAATTTTGCAATATCAATAATTTAGAATACTTTTGCATTTTGACCGCAAAAACTCTTGGCGAGAGTTTTCTACGGTTCACAAAAGTAACAACTTAACATACATATATGAAAGAAAAAATTCAGTATGTACGCCCTGCAATCCTGCGGGAAGTCAGCCTTCATACCGAAGGGACACTTCTGGCCGGGTCCGTGGTGGATCATGCCGACATCACTTCTGTAGGCCAAAAAGTTACAGACTACGACTTCAGTGACGGCAATACGGAGGGTTTCAATCACACCTGGGAGGACTAAAGCGTATGAAAAGACAAACTAGCTTGTTTTGGCTTGCGCTGGTCTGCTTTGCGATGCTGCAGACAAGCTGCGAACCGACCTTGACCCCGAAGGCGGGCAAGAAAGTCCAGTTCTCAGTTACCGCGAAAAACGGAATGAAGACGAAGACGCAATACAGCGGCGTTGTCACCAGCGGCTTCGAACGGATCAGTTGGGTATCCGGCGACAAGATCCGCATTGTCAGCTCCGATGCAACGAAAGTGGCGACACCGTCCGGTGGAAATGCGTATGACTACACCGTCAGTGCTGTTTCAGACCGTGGCCGATTCAGCGATGCTTCCCTGGCCGACGCTCCGGGGACGAACGGCCTGGTATGGAGTGGCGACGATGTGACAGGCGTTTATTTCTTCGGAAGCTATCCTGCCGTGGAATACGCTTTCCCTGAAGGGAAGCAGGCACCTGTTTTCCAGCACATGACCATCCCGGCCGAGCCGGGGCTGAACTGGAACGGAAACACGGGAAGCCCGAACATGGCACAGGCCTACCTGCTTTCCGCCCCTGCTCAGTACAGTAGTGAAGAAGGGAAGGTCCATCTGGATTTCTACCCGGTCTTCAATGCTTTCGAGATCGACCTCGCGAGCAAGGACGGGACGCTTGAACTGAAACAGCTTCAGCTCATTTCCACGAGCTCAAACCTGGCGGGCACATTCAACTTCAACAGTAGCGACAATTCTGACGCATACAACATTAATGCGGACGGACCGGTTCTTGGTGGCATCGACATTCTTCCGAGCAGCGCCTCGAAGACCCTCACGGTCGACCTTTCGGGCAAGACCATCACCGCCAATGCGGACGGGCACGTCCATTTCACCATCCTGGCCCTCCCGGGCGATTTGACGGACATAACGCTGGCCGTCACGTTCGTGGATCCCAAGGACAGCACCAAGGAAAAGACACGCAGACTCAAACTGCAGCAGAATGGCAGTTTCATCACCTTCCCCGCTTTCGGCAAGGCCCGCCTCAACGGCCTGGCGCTGGATAATGGCGAGAGTTGGCAGCTGACCATCCAGACCGATGTGAACGAATGGGAACTCGTGGAGAAGACGACGACGTTCTCGGAACAGATCGGAATCCTGGGTGTAACAGTCAGCGGCATGACCGAAACAGGCAACCATGAGATGGGCAACGAAGAAGCTGCGGGGACCGATGCCTACTATGCCCGCTATTACCAAATCCGTACCCTGGACATGAGTGTTGAAGACCCGCACTTCGTCATCAAATTTACGCCGTTCGCCCCGATTGGCGGTTACTGGATGTTGGAACCGCAAGGTATCGGCGAGGGAAGCTTGCAGCATTTTGACGTGAAGCACTATCTCGGCGAAGGCATCTACAACGATGAATTGATCGGACAGGTCATGGGAACTGAGGTGGAAATTCACATTTTCCCCAAAGACTTCGACCCGAGTGCCGGAGAATCCTATGCCATTATCTTGAAGAGTTTCTTCAGTGCCCAACGGACTTTCGATGAAGCCTTCAGTGCCGACTCGGAATTCCAGGACGTACACGGCGACGGCCGTTACAGTTACTGGCGTTTCACGCTTCCAAGTTCGAACTAGACGAAGATCGCTCTAAACATTGAATATGAAGAAGTTATTAATCTATATAAGTTTCATGCTGGCGACGGCTATGGTCGTTGCCTGTGTCCAGCCGCTGGATTCCACCTTGAAAACCCAAGGCGGAAAATACAGTCTTGCTCTCTCGGTCCGTTGCCAGGACCCAGCTACAAAAGCTACGATTCCCGGTGAAAAGAATTTGCATGAGAATACCATTACAACCCTCGATTGGTTCGTATTCTCCTCCAACGCGGAAAATGCCGTAGCCATCCTGCACGACCGAATCAGTTATACCGACAAAGCGAATGTGACAGATCCTTTCACGGTAACATCGCAGGACATGGAGCCGTTTATCCCGACAACAAAGAACTTTACGGGTTATGTCTATGTCATGGCGAATCTGCCTGCCGCCTATACGCACGACGCGTTGGCTGCCATGTCGCTGAGTCAGCTTAAGCAATTGGAAATCTCGACCACGTTGGACATCCGGGGCGAGGACGGAAAATTCAAGGCACAGGATAATTTCGTCATGGCCTCCGAAATCAAATCGTTTACCCTGACTGAAAGTGCTCCACAAGCCACCGTGCTGGCACCGCTCTCCCGTGTGGCCGCCAAGATCACGCTGGACCTCTCTGTCGTTTCCGCCATCGATGAAGTCGAATCCAACATGAGCGGCCGAAGCAAAATAGCCGAAACCTATCTGCAGACCTGGTATCCTGATGTGGAGAATGTTCACATTTACCTGTCCTACGGAAACAGTCGTACGGCCATGGACCAAACACTCTTCGGCAGAACGCCAAATACTTACGACAATACGCATTTCTTCACATATAACCGCTACGGTTTTACCCCGGCTGTGACGGATAAGGGAGACGACGGCTGGGCCATAGGTGGAACGCCGTTCTACACCTACCCGATGACCTGGAACACCCACGATGAACATGCGCCGTTCATCAAGATCATCCTGCCTTGGCGGTCTTATAAAGAAGAACCCACTTATGAACTATACGACTATGTAGACCTTGACCACGAAGGCCAGACAATCCAAGGCAACAAGCTGAAATCTGCAACCCGAGCTCACATCGATGACAAATCGGCTGCGCCCCAGGAATTCTACTACAAGATCAGTCTGCCGTTTGATGACAACACCCTGTTGAGCAATACCTGGTACAAGATCGCTCTTGACGTGGCAATCCTGGGCGGTCGTTCCGATGATGTGAGCATGGAGCTTGCCGGCAAATACTATGTTGTAGACTGGAATACGCCCGACGTGACAGCCGGCGGTGAACTCACGCAGGGCAGCTACCTGAGCCTGGCCTCGCCGCGGGATACCTTCTATATTTATGGTGGAAATTCCATAGAGATTCCGGTCAAGTCGAGCCATGACCTGGAAGTGGTCAATGAAAACGGCAATCGTCCGACAGGTACCTATTATAACTACACCTCAGCCACTCCGTCAACCGGCGCGCTGGCATATAGCACAACCTCAGCTGCGGGCAACAATTTTACAATCAGCACAGGCGGACGCTCGACCGTGACCTTGACGCATGAACTGGTCGCCGACCTGAATAGGGCGACAAGCCGCGACATCTCTACCATCACGTACAAATTCCGTATCCGGCACGCGAACAACGCCTCCTCGCTTTACAAAGACATTACAGTCATCCAGTATCCTTCGATTTATATCGAGTCATTGACTCCGGGGGATGCGTATGTGGACGGCAGGAAAGCTGTAGCAGGTAGTGCGGTTCAAACACCGTATTATCAGATATACTATGATAATGCAGCGACAACTATCTACCACGTACACGTATCCGCATTTAATGGTGATAGTAAGTATTATTCTCCAAGACGACAAAACGTAACGCCCGACCAACAATATGAATATATCATTACGGATCCACGCGTGAAGGCTGGATGGGGTGCCGGGGATATCGCAGCTTATGGCGCAAATAATGCCAATACGACCGCCTGGCCGATAGAAACGGTTCAGAACATGATGGTTGGTTCTTCTACGCCGAACTTCATCGCACCTTCTTTCCTGGTTTCTTCTCGCTGGGGAAGACCGGGTGGCGGTATGGATTTCGAAACAGCTGAAAAACGCTGCGCCACCTACCAGGAAGCCGGATATCCGGCTGGCCGCTGGCGCCTGCCGACTGAAGCAGAAGTCTATTTCCTCTTTACCCTACAAGCCAACGGCTTGATAACCACGCTGTATACCACTGGTAGTGGCACTTATGGCTATTGGGCTTCGAGCGAATATGTATTTGGACGAGGGTACACAGCAGGAAGCACGCCAGATTTCAGACGTCTCACAGCAGGCCAAGTAGCTTCCATCCGCTGCGTCTACGACACCTGGTATTGGGGAGACAAGCCTGAATCCCGAGACACCTATCATCCCGGTCCGACAATCTATAACAATTGAGCATCATGAAGAAATTATTCCATATTGTCTTTGCGACAGCCCTGCTGCTGGGCGCCGCTGCCTGCACCGACCTGCTCGATCCGAATCTTCGGGGACTTGGCCGGACGCAGCAGGTTCCGGAGAATGCGAAAGTGACGCTTTGCTTCAGCGTACCGGAAGAAGTGAAGACGAAAGCGGACATGGCCGAACTGCCAAGCATTTCGACCATGCATGTGTTCGTTTTCAACAAGGTCGGAATGCTGATCGAAACGGCGAAAGCAAAACAACTTGGTTCTGTAACGGCCAATGGTACCGACGCTGCGAAGCACTGGGCGGTTGACCTTCAGATGGGTGCTGCAGAGCGGCATCTGCACTTCATCGCAGATCTGCCTGCAGACTTCGAGATCCCTGCCACCGGTTCTGAGGCCTCTCTCCTGGAGTCTATCACGACAAAAGCTCCGGCTGCCGCCTACTGGCAACGGATCGTGCTGGAACATGGCATCGATGCCTACCGCTACAATGGGACCGGTCAATACAGTTATGTAGACCCAACTACGGGTGAGAAACATACCGTGGCTGTCCCGGGAACCGTTTCTGGAGACACTTATTCTTATGAGGATGTTGAAGCTGGCGAAACAATCACCATCACTGTCAACAAAGGTGACTACATCAATAGTGCGGGAAAGAAAATCTTGGACGCTAAAGGCTTATATGCGTCAGAAGAATTACAGGAGAGAGTGTCGCTGATCCCGATGATCCGCAATTTCGCCCAGATCCACGTCAAGAGTTCCATGAGCACTTTCACCATCCTTCAGGCCGCGCTGATCAATACGCCGAAGGAAGGTTTCGTGGCACCTTATAACGATATTGCCAACGAATTCGTTGCTCCTTACATGGAAGCGGGTACTACGACCTTGACCGAAGCTGCCGTGAAGGCATCCGGTTATACCGCTACCATACCCGCTGCAGGGATTGACGTCCCGACGAAGGACCCTGAAACCCAAAAGTTGGTGGGCGTAACTTATAAAGCGCCTGTGACCGTGGATGGAAATACCTATGTGCCTTTCTTCATGTACGAACGGCATCTCCCGACCGAAAATCCGACAAGCCTGTTGATCCGGGGCACCCTCAATGGTTCGACCAAATGGTTCAAAATCGAGATTACCGACGAAAATGGTGACTATTTCCCCATTTATAGGAACTTCACCTATGTCGTGGATATCAAAGGTTTGAGCGCGGATGGTTATGACACGCCCGAAGAGGCCGTTGACAACGCTCCCGTGGGAGATCTTTCGGCATCGACGGAGACGGCTACGCTCAATCAGATCAGTGACGGAAAAGGCCTGCGTCTGTGGGTCGAGTATATCGATTATACCGATATGGATGCCAATCCCAATGAGCATACCGTCACCCTGCTTTATAAACTGAGCTACACCTCCTCTGCGACGACACCTGTCACCACCATCCTGAACGAGTATGTGGAACCCACGATCAAGGCGTACGCCAATACCGATGCGGCCATCAAGTCGTTTACGACAGCCGCTTACACGGGCCCGGATGAATCCACACCCGATGGGCAAAGCGGATGGAACCAGGCGACCGTCACGCTCTATGGCGTAGGCGAGAACATGAAGAAATCCGACCTGCATGTCCTGGCAGAACTCACTGCCGCGGAGAACCCTGGTGGCTACGCCAAGAAGATTTCCCGTGACGTGACTTACCGCGTGCTGCCCAAGAAGCCGCTGACTGTCACGGCTACGCCGCTGACCAGCGATGCAGCCGACATGCCGACAACGGTGACCATCACCCTGCCGCCCAACCTGGGTTACTCCGTCTTCCCGTTGACGCTGATGATCGAAGCCGGCAACAATGGTCTGATGACCACAGAGGGACTCGCCGTAGAAAGCGGCGAGACCATCTCGGGTATCGAGTCAAAGACCAACACCTTCTACTTCTTGAAAACGGTTGCCTATTCGGAATACGAAGCTGCCCGCAGTTTTACTTGTAGGTTCAAGACGACCAAGGACGGCTCCGACACCTATACGAACGCCACGACCATCTACGTCAAGGACAAGGAAGGCCGCTTTGAAGTGGCCTCCTGCGAGTTGACTGCGCCTGGCTCTGCCGCTGTCTTCGCCTTGTCAACCAATTCGGTGACAGTGAATCCCGATCAGACGAAGGCGACCTTTGTCATCCGAAGCTCGACTTCCGGCACCTGGAACCTGACGACCAGTGACCCTGAAAATGTCAAGGTCAGCCCAGCTTCCGGCACCGGTAACCGTACGGTGACGGTGACCTTCCCGAAGAATACAAGCCACTCGACGACAGCTACCCACACCGTGACCGCCTCGCTCGAAGGCTTTGAGAACCAAACCTTCACGATTACGCAGGACCCTGTTTCCTTCAACTTCACGGAAACGGCTGTGTCCGTGCGAGGAACCGCAACGCGGGCCACGGTCGGCCTTGTGAGCAACGGTCCCGGCACCTGGACCCTAACTGCCAGCAATGGCGCAACCCTGTCTGACGGAACCCAATCCGGCACGACAATTACAGGCACCGGCAGCAAAGACATCACGATCTCCTTCCCGGAAAACACGAGCTCAACAGCCGTGGACTACTCCATCACTGCCTCGATGGAGGGATTTGATAATCGATTATTTACGCTTACGCAGCGAGGAGTGGTATGGACTGAGGTAACACGAGATCTTACAATAAATCAAACTACAGTCACTAGGAATGGCAATGGTGTTCCTTATAGTGGAGATTACGATTCGGAGATAGGTCTGGTGTTTAATGGAGTTTCGGACTATGCTCATAACTCAGCTACGCGATTGAATCAAAATTGTAGCTTCACTCTTTCAACAAAAGAAGGAACAACGAAATCAATCAGTAGGATAGTCATTCGTTTTACCGAGGAAGGCCGTAGCGCTACAACTGTTACTTCCAATCCGAATGCTTCTAGTAATACCGGTACTACAACACGGACCATCACCTATAATACTCCGGTTGACGCAGTTACCATAACTCTTTCTAGGAATAATCGAGATATTCGCATCTCGTCAATTTCGGTCACCTACCTCTATAATGCAGACTAATTGACTATTCCCATACCTCTCCTTCTGAAAGGAAAATAATTTCCTCAAAAGGGTGCTGCCAACAACAGCACCCTTTTTATGTATACCGCCGACGAAGTACTTGTGACGGCCAGTAAAACTATCTCATCGGAAACAGTAAAAATTGCTTTTTTGTCTATGCTGTTGGGATTCTCGTGATTATCTTTGCGGAGTAATTAATCAAGTCCGGTCATTACCGATCGGTGGTAAATGGCAAAGGACACCGGAGGCTTAAAACCAAAGGTGTCCTTATTGTTTGATATAGTCGGGCAAGTACTTGCGGGGAATCCATTCTTTCGTTTAGCCATTTATCAAGATTAATTACATACAATGAACGTAAAGATAACGATCGCCTTCATCGTACGAGGTACGTATGGCAATCCCGTTTTCGTCCGCTGCCCGGCGGGAGCCGGCCGCCACGCGCTGGCGGCCGGGATTAACAATTCATTTTTGATTTTTCCGCTGTTTTATATAACTTTGTAATTATTTCAAATTGTCCGCGCGTGCCCGAACAGACAAAATATAACGATTCAAGAAGGGTGCTGCTGCAAGACAGCATCCTTTCCGTATTGGCATCGCTGCTGTCGATTCTGCTGCTTCGCTGGCTTACTGGAGAAGTACCGGGATTCGTGACGATCGTCCTCCGATGGATCGGCTGCTCGCTCGTGGCCTCGCTGGCGGGGTATTTCGCCACGGGCTGTTACCGCTATGTGCGGCGCTACGCGACAATCCGCTCGCTGGGGCATGTCGTGCTGGCCATCGTCGTGAAGGAAGCGGTCCTGGCGGTCTTGCTTCTGTTGCGTTTCGTGCCCGCGGCCTCGGCCATGATGGCGCTTTCGCTGCTGCTGGCTGATTTCCTGCTGACTTGCGTTTTCCTGCTCTACATCCGCGTCGCGGCCCGTCTCTTCTCCACGAAAGGTGACGACGAGGTCAATGCCGTGGTAGGCAAGAAGAATGTGCTGGTGGCAGGCACGGGCGAAGCGTCGCTGGCCCTGGCTGACGAGGCGGACAGCGGCGACATCTACAACGTCGTGGGGCTCCTCTCGCGAAACAGGGAGATGGAAGGGCGCGTGATCCACGACCGCATCGTTTACTGGTGCGAGAGTTTCCACGAAGTGGATTCGCTGCAGTGGCGGCTGGGCGGCATCGACGCGATCCTTTTCCCCAACGAGCCGGAAGGCGACGATTCGATCTCGGTAAGCACCATCACGGACCATCCGCAACACGACGGGATGAGCGCATTTGGACGCGTGGTGAAGCGGAGTTTCGACGCGGCCGCTTCCGCAGGGCTGCTGCTGGTTTTCTCGCCGCTGATCGGCCTATGCGCCGCAGCTGTCAAGCTCGAAGATCGCGGCAAAGTGCTCTATGACCAGGAGCGCATCGGCCTCCACGGCCGCCCGTTCCATATCTACAAATTCCGCTCGATGCGGGAAGACGCCGAAGCCGTGGACAGCCCCCAGCTCTACTCCGGCGAAGAAGACCCGCGGCTGACGCGCGTGGGCCGCTTCCTGCGGGCGCACCACCTCGACGAACTGCCCCAGCTGTGGAATGTCCTGCGGGGCGACATGTCGCTGATCGGCTACCGGCCCGAACGGGCCTACTACATCGGCCAGATCATGGAACGCAATCCGCGCTACCGCTACCTCTACCAGATCCGGCCCGGCGTGACGAGCTACGCCACGCTCTACAACGGCTACACCGACACCCTCGAGAAGATGCTCAAGCGGCTGGACCTCGACCTCTACTACCTGCGCAACCGCTCGGTCTGGTTCGATCTCAAGGTCCTCGGCCTGACCTTCCTGAGTATCGTGGTCGGACGGAAATTCTGAGAAACCGTTTTAGAAACTCCCCTCGATGAAGGATGCTGCCCCTGACGAGAAACGCTGGTTCGTGGCACGGACGAACCACGGGGCGGAACTGGGTGTCCGCAACCGGCTCGCAGCGCTGGAAGTCGAGCATTTCGTGCCGACCACCAGGACGCGGGGCTGGCGGGGCCGCACGATCGAAAAACCCGTGATCAACTGCCTCCTGTTCATCCGTGCAACCCAGGCCGAAGCGCTGGCGCTGATCCACGAACGCGGCCTGAAAGCCGACTATCTTTTCGACTGCGCCACCCACCGCCTGATGGTGGTGCCGGACAAGGCGATGGATGACTTCCGGCGGGTCCTCGATCTCTCGACCGACGAAGGCGGCCTCATCGACCGCCCGCTGCAGCAAGGCGAAAAGGTCCGCGTGATGAAAGGGCCGCTCGAAGGCGTCGAAGGCCGCATCCTCGAACTTCAGGGCAAAAACTACGTCGTCGTCTCCCTCCTCGACTCCCTCTTCACCCGCGCCGCCATCCCCCGCGCCTGGCTCGAAATCCGCTGAGCTCCGCAACCCCGTCCCGACGAGCTCGACATCCACTACGGTCGCCGCGGAAGGGTCGCCGCGGCACGGTCGCCGCGGGACGGTCGCTGCGGCGGCCCCGCGGCTGCACTGCAGCTGCCCGCGGCCGCTCTGCGGCTGCTTCGCGGCTGCACCGCGGACACAGAATGCATTTTTCGCCGTCTAGACGCATTCCATGGCCATAAAACCCGCCAAATCTCGCCCACCGCGACCACAGAATGCGCCTATAATATGTTTCACACATTCTATGTCCAGTTCCCCTTCCAGTATAACCACCTTCCGGGTATATCCACCTCTCTGGTATATCCACATCCCGGGTATATCCCCATCCCTGGCAGCCCCGCCACACATCATGCCACTCTGGCACCCAAAGGCTCTGCCCTGCCCCAAAAAATCTTTCGCCTCATTTGCATAAATTGCTTTTTTGTCAGAGCTGTTTGGATTTTCATGCTTATCTTTGCACTGTTATTAAAGATCCGGTCATAACCAGATCAATGGTAGTGGTAAAGAGCACCGGATGCCATAGGCTGAAGGTGCTCTTATTGTTTGATATAGTCGGGCAAGTACTTGAGGGGAATCCTTCTTTCGTTTACACCACTACCATAACAATAACAATAATGAGCGTAAAGATAATGATTGTCTTCATCTTACGAGGTACGTATGGCAATCCCGTATTCGTCCGTGCCCACTGGCGCAGGCGAAACGGCAGAAAAGTGTTCGTTCGCGGTTACTGGCGTTGTCGGTAGCGAGGCGGTGCGTGCGCCTGCAGGTGGCGATACCGCCGCCACTGAAGTAGGGGCAGCGCCGTGAACGAACCATTGTGATACTGTCCGATGCCCGGCGGGGAGCCGGCCGCCCGACGAGGGCGGTCGGCTCTTTTTGGCCACAACGGAATGCTGGGAAGCGTCTCGTTGCCGCCTCGACACTCCGCACCCAAAAGCCTTTCCCCGCAAAAAAATCCGTTCGAAACCGCATAAATTGCTTTTTTGTCAAAGCTGTTTGGATTTTCATGCTTATCTTTGCACTGATTACATAAGAGACGCCTTTGTGCGTAAGAGTCTTGTACCAATTAAGGCATTTCAGCCCCTACTGAAATGCCTTTTCTGAAATCTACGACAAAAGCCGAAGGAGTACTTCGCCCAACCTCCTGAATCCTTTTACAAGACTCAAACTCTTATGTATGAAAAGGATTATTCACGTTGTTGTGTTTCTGTACAAAAAGTACAGATCCCCTAAACTTGTCCGGGTCAAAGCCTATAAACGTCGGCGCCGGGGCAAGATTGAAAGGGTCCGATCACACTTTCGTTGCGTTAGGGGACGCTAAGCGAGTGTAGTGAACCTTTCTTAAAGGTATATCTGTCCGACCTTCGGCTTTGGGAGCCGGCCGCCCGACGAGGGCGGTCGGCTCTTTTTGGCCGGGGACAGCGAAAGGGCGAATAGGACGACGGCGTTTCCCATCCTCAAAATGGGCGTTAAATGAGGACGGGAAGACGAAAAACGACGGTCCATCCTCAAAAACGGCCGAAAATGAGGATGGGAGGTGCGGTAGCCGCGGCGGGGGGGTGCCAGCGGCGGTGGCCAACGGCGGCAACCGCAGCGGCGGGGCCAGCGGGCGGGGGCCAACGGCGGCAACCGCAGCGGGCGGGGTCAGCTGCGGTCGAGGTCGCGGCGGAGGTCTTTTTCCTTGATGGATTCGCGCTTGTCGAATTCGCGTTTGCCGCGGGCCAGTGCGATGTTGAGTTTGGCGTAGCCGTTTTCGGCGATGAAAAGGCGGGTTGCGACGATCGTCAGGCCTTTTTCCTTGACGGCGCGGGCCAGCTTGCGGAGTTCCTTCCGGGTGAGCAGCAGTTTGCGGTCGCGCTTGGGATCCTGGCGGCTGAAGGCGGAGCCCCACCAGTATTCGGCCACGTTCATGTTCTTGACATAGAGTTCCCCGTTCACGAAATAGCACCAGCTGTCCACCAGCGAAGCCTTGCCTTCGCGGATCGACTTGATCTCCGTCCCCCACAAGACAATGCCGGCCGTGAAGGTCTCGATAAACTCGTATTCGAAACCGGCCTTCTTGTTGCGGATCTCCACCCTGGGCTTTTTCTTTTCCTTTGCCATACGCCTTGTCAGATGCAATTGCACGCTAAAACGTTGCAAAGGTAATGAAAAAATTTGGCGGGATACGATTTTTGACCTATATTTGTGATATCATTTTGATATTATTCTAATATGGAAACGAAAGAATTTGAATTCAAAGGCTTCAAAATCAGCGGCTTCATCGCCCTGTTCCTGATCCTGGCCATCATCGTGGCCGACATCTTCATCTTCCGGGCTGCTGCCACGACGGCCGCCAAGCCTGAACTGCTGGTCGGCATCACCATCCCCGTGTCGTTCCTGCTCATCATTTTCCTGGCCATCGGCATGGTGAAGCTCGAGCCCAACGAGGCCCGCGCCCTGGTCTTCTTCGGCAAATACTGCGGAACCTTCCGCGAGAACGGATTCTGGTATCTCAATCCCCTTCTCTCCAAGAAGAAAGTCTCGCTGAGAGCCCGCAACTTCGACGCCGAAGCCATCAAAGTCAACGACAAGAGCGGCAACCCGATCCTCATCGGCCTGGTGCTGGTCTGGCGCGTGAAAGACGTCTATAAGAGCCTCTTCGAGATCGACTCCCAGACGATGAGCACCCAGGGCAGCCTGAGTTCCACGATGAAAGCCTTCGAGAGCTTCGTCAAGGTGCAGGCCGACGCGGCGCTCCGCCAGGTGGCCGGCAACTATAATTACGACGAAAACAGCAATCCGGGCGAAGACGACATCACCCTGCGCTCCGGAGCCGAAGAGATCAACGACGTGCTGACCGACACCCTCAACGAGCGACTTTCCATCGCCGGTATCGAAGCCGTGGAGGCCCGCATCAACTACCTGGCCTATGCGCCGGAGATCGCCGCCGTGATGCTTCGCCGCCAGCAGGCCGACGCCATCATCGCCGCCCGCGAAAAGATCGTGGAAGGCGCCGTGTCGATGGTCAAGCTGGCCCTCGACAACCTCAAGTCGGAAGGTGTGGTGGAACTCGACGAAGAACGCAAGGCCGCGATGGTGAGCAACCTGCTCGTGGTGCTCTGCGCCGAGGACAACGCCCAGCCTGTGGTCAATACCGGGACCCTGTACAAATAAGGAATGGCCAAGGAAGGAACAAAGAGTTTCGTCTTGCGCATCGACGCAGCGACTTTCGAAGCGCTCGAGCGATGGGCCGCCGATGAATTCCGCAGCACCAACGGTCAGCTGCAGTGGATCATCGACGATGCCCTCGTGCGGGCGGGACGCAAGCCCAAGAAGTCGTGAAAGCTACTTCGCTCCGCTCAGAATGACAGGTTTTTTTTATATTTGCGCCCGAAAGCCGTTTTGAAACGGATACAAACGTTTAAACACGATATGAAACAGTTAGATTCCTACGATTTCCGCGGCAAGAAAGCCATCGTCCGCGTCGATTTCAACGTTCCTTTGAACGATCAGTTCGAGATTACCGACGACACCCGCATCCGGGCTGCCATCCCCACCCTGAAAAAAGTGCTCGCAGGCGGCGGCGCCCTGATCATCATGTCGCACCTCGGCCGGCCGAAGGGTCCCGCCGAAAAATTCTCGCTCAAACATATTATCGCCCGCGTCGAGCAGTATCTCGGCGTGCCGGTGCAGTTCGCTCCGGACTGCCAGCAGGCTGATGCCCAGGCGGCAGCCCTCAAGCCGGGCGAAGTGCTGCTGCTCGAAAACCTGCGCTTCTATGCGGAAGAGGAAGGCAAACCCCGCGGACTGGCCGAAGACGCCACCGACGAGGAAAAGAAAGCCGCCAAGGCCGCTGTCAAGGAGAGCCAGAAAGCCTTCACCAAGAAGCTGGCTTCCTATGCCGACTGCTACATCAACGACGCCTTCGGCACGGCACACCGCGCCCACGCTTCCACGGCCCTGATTGCCAAGTATTTCCCCAATGACAAGATGTTCGGCTACCTGATGGAAGGTGAGATCCGCGCCATCGACAGCGTGCTGAAGAACGCCCAGCACCCGTTCACGGCCATCATCGGCGGTTCGAAAGTCTCCTCGAAACTCGAAGTGCTCAAGAACCTGGTCACCAAGGTCGACAACCTGATTATCGGCGGCGGTATGGGTTATACCTTCATCAAGGCCGAAGGCGGCAAGATCGGCAACTCCCTGCACGAAGACGAACTGATTCCCGACGCACAGGAAATCATGGCCAAGGCCAAAGAGCTGGGCGTGAATCTCTCCCTCTCGGTCCAGACCCGCGTGGCCGATGACTTCAGCAACGAGGCCAACGTCCAGATCGTGCCTTCGCACGAGATTCCGGACGGCTGGCAGGGCATGGACGCCGGTCCGAAATCCATCGAGAACTGGAAGAACATCATCCTGGGCTCCAAGACCATCCTCTGGAACGGTCCGGTGGGCGTGTTCGAGATGCCGACCTTCGCGACGGGTACGCTGCAGATCGCCGAGGCGCTGGCCGAGGCGACGGCAAAGGGTGCCTATACGCTTGTCGGCGGCGGCGATTCCGTCGCAGCCGTCAACCAGATGGGCTTTGCCGACAAGGTGAGCTACGTGTCCACCGGCGGCGGCGCCATGTTGGAAGCCATCGAAGGCAAAGACCTGCCGGGCATCGCAGCCATCCGCGAAGACTGACGCTGCCGCATGGAACTGATCGTCGGTACGTACGGGCAGCGGATGCGTCTGCTCGAACTGACGCAAGCCTCCTTCGAGGTCTTGTCTTCCACCGACTTAGAAGCAGAAAATACGTCCGCTCTGGCCCTTTCGCCAGACGGACGTTTTCTCTTCGCCGTGTCGGAGAGCGGTGAGCGGTCGGGAGTCTATTCTTTCGAGATCCTCCCATCCCGCAATCCAGCCACCCTGTCGGCCGGACGGATTGTCAAGCGATCGGAGATCCGGGACGTCTCACCCGATCCCTGCCACCTGCTCTACCTACCCGGTTATTTCAACCAGTGCGGAGATCCCGACAACGGTGCACTGCTGACGGCCGACTATTCAGGGGGCAGCGTCAGTGTCTATCCCGTGCTGCGCGGCCGCATCCAACCCCCTGTGCAAGTGGTTCATTTTGAGGGACACGGGACTGTACCGCTCCGGCAGGAAGCACCCCATATCCATCATCTGGCCCAGCACGGAAACCTGCTGCTGGCGGTGGACCTGGGCGCCGATTGCATCCATGTACTACGTCTGTTCGACAGCGTTGTCCGGCCGCTCTGCGATACCCGGCTCCGCCGCGAGCCGCGGCTGGAGCGGCTCTTCGACATCCCGGCCCCGGGCGGAAGCGGGCCGCGCCACCTGGTTTTCGATCCCAGCGGAACGCACTTCTATGTCCTCACGGAGCTCAGCAACGAGCTGCTCGTCTATTCCTGCCCGGATTTCGCGACGGCGGACGACCGGCCGGTCCTGCTGCAACGGCTTCCGGCCGGAGACCGCAGCTATCCCACACAGGCCGGCGGCGACCTCCAGCTGAGCCCGGACGGCCGGCATCTCTATGCTTCGATGCGCAACGGCGGCGACGGTCTGGTTATCTGCGATATCCTGCCCGACGGCTCGCTGCGGCGTTGCGGCTTCCAACCCACCGGTGCGCACGTGCGCGATTTCATGTTCCTGCCGGACAAACCGGTCCTGCTGGCCTGCTGCAAGAACAGCCGCTGCGTCCAGTTCTACCGATACCATCCGGAAGACGGAAGCTTGTCGCTCCTGCAGGAGATTCCTTTTGACGGCCCTTATTTCGGCGAACCGGTTTTCGGGCTGCCTTTCCGTTAAAAGCGATCCGTATCTATCCGTTTTTATCCGTTTATAAACGTTTATGGACGAACAAGAATACCTGAGCCAATACGAACACCGCCTGCAGGACTCGCTCGTGAGTCTTTGCACGGCCTATGAGATGATGGGCGGCGTCCTTCTGGAGAACGACGACATCGAAAGCAAATTCATCGAGGCGCTGGCCCAGCCTTACCTGGCCGATGCCGTGCGCGAATACCGTGCGTATCCCGAGGCTTCCGTTGCCTGGGCAGGCTATCTGGGAATGGCGGTGGCCAAACTCTGGGATGCCGACTGGCAGGCTTATCAGGCCGTGACCTACCGCGAGCTGCAGGGCCCGCGCGGCTTCGACGATCTCGACGAACGGATCACGACGCAAGTGCTCGGCTATGCGCTTGACAGCGAACCCGCCCGGCGGATTGCCGACATGCTGTCGAACTGCGCCGTCGAGGCGCTCACGATGATCCGCCACGAACACATCGAACCCCAAAGTCCCCGGGCCTATTACGTTTTCGCCCGGACCGTGCAGGTCCTCTACCGCATCGGTGCTTCCATCGAGCTGTTTCTGCTCGGTTACAAACTCGAGCGGCTGTAAATATTTCGCCACAGGGAAGCGGCCTTTCGCCACTAAATCCGTCTATTTGCCACAACGGGGGTTCCAGGCCGGCACAGCGGTGCCGGCATTCTTGTATTTTTGCAGGGATTGAATGATCAACCTTAATATCAGAACTAATATGTATCCGTTGACCAAAAAAGACGACTTCATCAAAGTTTTCGAACAGTCGATGAAGCAGTGCTGGGACAAGACCGCGCTTGTGGAGTTTCAGAATCCCGGCCTCACCTATGGCGGACTGGCCGCCAAGATTGAAAAGAATCTCATTCTCTGGAAAGCCGCCGGCCTGAAAGCCGGGGACAAAATAGCCCTCAACGCCCGCAGTTCCGCCGGTTGGGGCATCACCTATTTTTCCGCCCACGTCGGACATTATGTGGCCGTTCAGATTTTCAACGGTTTCACGCCGACCGACACCCAGGGGCTGGTGAACCATTCCGAGAGCCGGCTGCTTTACACCGAAAAAATGCTTTTCACGCGGATGGATTTCGAGGCGATGCCGGGTCTGCTGGCCGCCATCGACGCCCACACCGGGGAACTGCTTGCCAGCCGGGACGGTTTCGACAAGGTCTATGCACAGGCGGAGGAACTGTTTGCCGCCGCCCACCCGGCGGGCGTTACAGCGGAAGACGTGCACTATGAGGCCCGCGAACTCGACGAACTGGCCGCCATCATGTACACCTCCGGCTCGACGGGCAACCCGAAAGGCGTGATGCTCACCGTCCGCAACCTGAGTTCGAACATCCAGCTGATTCCGCACCATTTCCCCTATCACCGCGAAGACAATTACGTGAGCGTGCTCCCCTATGCCCACATCTTCGGCCTGGTCTATGACCTGATGGCCCCGCTGTGCTATGGCATGACGCTCTGCATCCTCTATGTCCCGCCGGTACCGGCCAACCTCAAGCCGGCCCTGCGCCAGTACAAGCCGTACGTGTTCTTCGCCGTGCCGCTGATCATCAACAAACTGCTCGACGAGAGCATCGGCGAGTTCATCCACAGCCAGTCGGGCGCCGCCAAACTGGCCGACTACCAGAACAATCCCGATTTCTGCGAGGCGCTCCACGACATCTTCATGCGCGCCCTGGGCGGCGGCTGCGGCCTGCTGATCACCGGCGGTGCGGCGATGCCCGAGTCGCTCGAAAAACTGATGCTCGAACAGCTCAAAGTCCCGTTCGTCACGGGATACGGCATGACGGAGTGTGCGCCCACCATCACCCTGGGCCACAAAGAAACCTATGTGATGAAGGAATGCGGCGAACCGGTCCCCGAAGGCATCGAACTGCGCATCGATTCGGAAGATCCGCAGCACGTCGCGGGCGAAGTGCTCGTACGCGGTCATGTGGTTTTCGCCGGCTACTACAAGAACGAAGCGGCCACCCGCGCAGCCTTTACCCCCGACGGCTGGTTCCGGACGGGCGACCTGGGCACGCAGGACGAGCTCGGCCGGGTGTTCCTGGTCGGCCGCTGCAAGAGCATGATCCTCTCGACCAACGGCCAGAACATCTACCCGGAGGAGATCGAAGTGGTGCTCAACCAGCTGCCCTACGTGGCTGAATCGCTGATCGTCAGCCGCGAAAACAAGCTGATCGCCCTGATCGTCCCGAACTACAAACTGCTGGAAGACCAGGGCATCTCGAAGGAGAAGCTCAAGGAAATCATGGACGACAACCTGGAGAAGATCAACACGCAGATTCCCGCCTACAGCGAGATCAGCAGCTACGCCCTCCTGGCCGAGCCCTTCGACAAGACCCCGAAGGGCAGCATCCGCCGCTTCATGTATTCCTAAAAAAACATCGAAAACAAAGCTCTGATAACGAGCACTTTACTAAAGTCTTTCTGTCCTACGCGGAACAGAAAGACTTTTTTTCATGTTTTTTGTGTACCTTTGTAGGATATGACGATTGAACAACCCTCTGCCGACTGGCGGGACTATGAACTGATTGACTCGGGCGATTTCGCGAAGCTCGAGCGCTGGGGGCCGTATGTGACCATCCGGCCCGAGCCCAAAGCCCTGTGGTCCAAGGCGCTTTCCAATGAAGAATGGCGCCGGCTGGCCCACACCGAGTTCAAGCCCGGCGCCGGATTCGGCAAAGCGGGCAAGGAAGACAGCGGCACCTGGACGATGCTTCACAAGATGCAGGAGCAGTGGACGATCGGCTATCCCGCCGGCGGTTTCAAGCTCCGGCTCGGCCTGACGTCGTTCAAGCATGTAGGCGTATTCCCGGAGCAAGCCCCGAACTGGGACTTCATCGGTGCAAGCGTCCGTGAGATTATCGCCGCGGAGGGTGACGGCCGAAATGACGGCCGGAACAATGGCCGGGGTCAAGCGCCAAAGGTGCTCAACCTTTTCGCCTACACCGGAGCCGCTTCGCTGGCGGCCCGCCGCGCCGGCGCTGAGGTGACCCACCTCGACGCGGTCCGCCAGGTCGTCACCTGGGCGCGCGGCAATATGGAACTCAGCGGTATGGACGGCATCCGCTGGATCATCGAAGACGCCCTCAAATTCGCCCGGCGGGAGGCCCGCCGCGGCAACCGCTACCAGGGCATCATCCTCGATCCGCCGGCCTACGGCCACGGTCCCGACGGCGAACGCTGGAAACTCGACGAATGCCTGTACGACCTGCTGCAGCAATGCGCCGCCATCCTGGCGCCGGAGAAGAGTTTCCTGGTGCTGAACCTCTACAGCAACGGCTACTCGGCCGTCCTGGCCGACACGCTGGTGCGCAGCACGTTCGGCACAAAGTATGCAAGCCTTGACTACGGCGAACTCGTGCTGCGCGACCGCGCCGGCCGCGCCCTGCCGTTAAGTGTATTTTCACGATTAAAACGATAATAATGATAGATTTCTTATCCGTCACCTGGAATGTCGATCCGGTCATCTTCAAGATCGGACCGTTGACCCTGCGCTGGTACTCGCTGCTGTTCGTAGCCGGATTCCCGCTGGGCTACTGGCTCTTCGATAAATTCTACAAACGCGAGGGCGTGGACACCAAGCTGCTCGAACCGCTGCTCTATGCCCTGCTGATCGGCACCATCGTGGGCGCCCGGCTCGGCCACTGCCTCTTCTATGAACCGGCCTATTATCTGTCGAAAGCGCACTGGGTCGAGATCTTCATGCCCTGGCGCGGCGGCCTGGCTTCGCACGGCGGAGCCATCGGCGTGATCACGGCCGTGTGGTGGTACGCCCACCGTTACGGCAAGAAGAACGGCTTCGACATGCTCTGGGTCCTCGACCGCCTGGTCATCTGCGTGGCTTTCGCCGGCTGCTGCATCCGCCTGGGCAACCTCTTCAACTCGGAAATCTACGGCGACGTGACCGACCTGCCCTGGGGCTTCATCTTCGCCCGACGCGGCGAGACGCTGCCCAAGCATCCGACACAGATCTACGAGGCACTCTCCTACCTCATCCTGGGCCTGGTCCTGGCCTGGCTGTATTTCAAGAAACTGGACAAGATCCACAAGGGCCTGCTCTTCGGCCTGTTCTTCCTGGGCTGCTTCGGCATGCGTTTCCTGATTGAATTCATCAAGGAACCGCAGGTGGGCTTCGAGGAAGACATGGCGCTCAACATGGGGCAGCTGCTCAGCATCCCGTGCATCCTGGTGGGCATCTTCTTCATCGGCTTTGCCTGTGTGAAGAAGCTGCCGGCCCGGCGCACCGAGCCGGAGAAGACCAACTACCGCCCGCTCTCGAAAGAGCAGCGTGCCGCCCAGATGCAGAACGAGAAGAAACGCAAATGAGACGCACGTTCCTGGCCCTGCTGATGCTGTTGTGCTGCACCGCCGTCCCGGCCGTGGCCCAGACAACGGACTCCCTGCTGACCATCGCCATGTGCGGCGACATCATGATGGGGACGACCTACCCCACCGTCCGCCTGCCGCAGAACGAAGGACGGGACATCTTCGCCGACGTAAAACAGCTTTTCCTCGATGCGGACCTGGCGGCCGGCAACCTGGAAGGGGTGATCTGCGAAGGCGGCACCTGCACGAAAAACACCGGAAAGGCCAACAACTATGCCTTCCGGATGCCGGAAAGCTACGCCCCGCTGCTCAAGGAGGCGGGCTTCGACTACCTCAACCTGGGAAACAACCACACCAACGACTTCGGCAGTTTCGGCCTGGCCCGGACGCAGGAAATCCTTGACCAGCAGGGCATCCGCTACAGCGGGCTGCCCGACTGCGAAAGCGTCGTCATCGAGAAGGACGGCATCCGCTACGGCATCTGCTCCTTCGGACACAATTCCTACACGCTGAAACATACCGATACGGCGTCCGTGACCCGGATTGTCACGGCCCTGCGGCCGCAGTGCGACATCCTGATCGTGAATTTCCACGGCGGCGCGGAAGGCTCGAAATACTCGCACCTGCCGGACGGTCCGGAGACCTACCTGGGCGAGAACCGCGGCAACCTGCGCGCCTTCGCCCACCGCTGCATCGATCTGGGCGCCGACCTTGTCTTCGGACACGGGCCCCACGTCACCCGGGCCGTGGAATGTTACAACGACCGCCTGATCGCCTACAGCCTGGGCAATTTCTGCACGACCTTCGGCGTGAACCTGGCCGGGGTGAACGGCTATGCCCCCGTGCTGGTGGCCCGCATCACCCGGGACGGGCGCTTCGTGGACGGGCGCATCCACTCTTTCATCCAGACCCAGGGCACCGGCCCGAAGCTGGATGCTTCCGACAAGGTGGCGCAGCACATGCGCAGCCTCTCGGAAGCGGATTTCCGCGGCCAGTATGGCCTGGAAATCTCCGACAACGGAACTTTGACTAGAAAAACGAGATAATGGCACTGTTGCTGATCTTTCTACTGGGTGCGATGGGCATCTCCTTCCTCTGCTCGATCCTCGAGTCGGTGCTGATGTCCACGCCCATATCGTTCATCACGATGCGGGAGAGCGAGGGCTACAAGCCCGCCACCCGCTTCATGCAATATAAAGAGGACAGCGCCCGGCCCCTGGCCGCGATCCTGGCCCTGAACACCATCGCCAACACCATCGGCGCCGCCGGCGTGGGCCGGCAGGCCACGCTGCTGTGGGGCTCGGAGATGTTCGGCTGGGTGTCGGCCATCACCACGCTGCTCATCTTGGTCTTTTCCGAAATCATCCCGAAGACCATCGGAACCTCCTACTACCGGAAGCTGATGGGCCCGACCACGGCCTTCCTGCGCATCCTGATCACGGTGATGTACCCCATCGTCATCCTGATCGAACTGATCACCCGGATCTTCCAGAAAGACGATGACGAAGCCTCGGTCAGCCGCGAAGAGGTCTCCGCCATGGCCAATGTAGGCGAAGAGGAAGGCGTGATCGACAAGGACGAAAACCGCATCATCCAGAATGTCATCAAGCTTGACAACGTGAAAGCCTACGACGTGATGACCCCCCGCGTGGTCGCCCAGACCGCGTCGGAAAACATGACGCTCAAGAATTTCTACAAGGACAAGGACTTCGAGCACTACTCCCGCATCCCTGTCTATAGCGAGAGCGACGAGTTCATCACGGGCTACATCCTGCGCAGCGAAGCGCTCGAGTGCCTGGCCGAAGACAAGTTCGACATGCGCCTGAGCGAGATCAAGCGCGACATCACCTTCTTCAACGAAGAGCAGTCCGTGGCCGACATCTGGGACACCCTGCTGGCCAAGAAGGAGCAGATCGGCCTGATCATCGACGAATACGGCTGCTTCCAGGGCATCCTGACGCTCGAAGACATCATCGAGACCATCCTCGGCCTGGAGATCATCGACGAGAACGACGAAGCCAGCGACATGCAGCAGTTCGCCCGCGAGCGCTGGAAACAGCGCGCCAAACGTTTCAAGGAGATCCAGCTTCCCGACACGGACAGCGAAGGCGAAAGCGAAAAAGACTGACCTGCCTATGCTTCCCGACGGCTACGACCTGATCTGCATCCTCGGCCCTACCGCCTCCGGCAAGACCCGCTATGCAGTCCGGCTGGCCCGGGAACTGGACGGTGAAATCCTCTCCGGCGACTCCCGCCAGGTCTATCGCGGAATGGACATCGGCACCGGCAAGGACCTGTCCGAATACGGGGAAATCCCCTACCACCTGATCGACATCGTCGAGGCAGGCACAAAATACAATATCTTCCAGTACCAGCACGACTTCGAGCGCGCCTACCGCGACATCGTCGAGCGGGGCAAGACGCCGATCCTCTGCGGCGGCAGCGGCCTCTACATCGAGGCCGCCACCTGCGGATACCATCTGCCCGACGTCCCGCCCGACCCCGCACTCCGCGCCGAACTCGAGCAATACCCCACCGAAGAACTGATCGCCCGCTACGAAGCGCTCCGCACCCCGCACAACACCACGGACTACGATACGCGCCAGCGTCTGATCCGCGCCCTGGAGATTGCCATCTACGAAGAAAGCCATCCGGTGGAACGGACGGCTTTCCTGCCCCGCAAGACAAAATACATCGGTATCGACGTTTCACGCGACGAACGTAACGCACGCATTGACCGGCGCCTCCGCGCCCGCCTTGAGGAAGGCCTGGTACAAGAAGTCCGCGGCCTGCTCGACCGCGGACTCTCACCGGAAGACCTGCTCTACTACGGGCTGGAATACAAATTCGTAACGCTCTACCTCACCGGCGCCCTCTCCTACGATGAAATGGTCCTCAGGCTCCAGACCGCCATCCACCAGTTTGCCAAGCGACAGATGACCTGGTTCAGGGGCATGGAGAGACGGGGCATCACGATCGAATGGGTGAAATGGAACGGATAGGTACCGACATGGCGCTTTGGAACGCATGAAGGCTGTGGAGATCGGATCCGGCATAAGAATAATAGCCTGCTTTCAGCAGTCTTCTCGCCTTGTGGGCGGCCGCTGGGCCAAAGGCCCCGCAAAGCGAAGGAAGATTGAGTTGAAAGGCAACGCCGGATTCATGAAGACGGCGATACGCTGAGTCACTCATATACACATAACGCTCAGGGTGCGCGAGAAGCGGGTGCAAACCGGATTTCTTGATCCGGTCAAGCAGGGCGGAAAGATTCATCGGTGCATTGTAGCAGGATGTCTCGACGAGGAGCGTTCCGGCATCCGGACCGATGGGGAGAACCTCGCCGGCTTCCAGCCGCTGCTCGAAAAGCGCATCCAGCATGTGCTCGGCGGCAAGGTGGAGCACCACCGGCCCGTCCCAGGCCTGCTGCAAGGTGGCGAAGCGCGCGCGCAAATCGGCGGGTGCGTTGGGATAGTCTTCCATCATGTGCGGCGTCAGCCAGACTTCCTGCACGCCCTGCGCTTCATACCAGCGGAGCACCGCCAGGGCGTCTTCCAAGGTCGAAATCCCGTCATCGACGCCCGGAAGGATATGGCTGTGCCAGTCGGTCCAGCCCCGCAGGAAGCCGGTCTCCAACAAAGATTTCTTTCGAGAAAACAAAGACATGGCAACTGCGGCTCAAATGATTTCGCCGCCGAACGCGATCTTTCGCCCGAGGACTGTCGCCAGGATGATCCGGATATCCGTACCGAGGGACCAATGGTGCAGGTAGTAGCGGTTGATCCGGACCTTATCGGGAAACACCACTTCGTCGTTGTACTTCAAGGGATCGGCCTGCCGGGCCAGCAAGGCCTCCTCGTCCCGGTACTTCAGGGACGCCGGACCGGTAATGCCGGGACGCAGCTGCAGCATCTCCCGGTCCTCGCCCTCCAGTTTGTCGGCATAGCCCGGCACGTCAGGCCGCGGCCCGACAAAACACATGTCCCCTGCCAGAACATTCCACAACTGAGGCAATTCGTCCAATTTGTGGCGTCGGAGCCGCTCCGAAAAAGGCGTAATCGGCATCGTCCTGAACTTGTAGATGGTAAACAGGCGTCCGTACTGTCCCACCCGCTGCTGCCGGAACAAGACCGGCCCATCGGACATTTTCAGTTTGGCCAGCAGGGCAATCACCAAAAGCAGCGGCCAAAGAACCAGCAAAGCCAAAAACGCCACGACCCGCCCAAGAAAGTACTTGAAACGCATCCGCGTTATTTCATCAGGTAGTGGATCCGGACTTTCACGCAACGGTTGAGCTTGGCATTCAGACCACGGGTGCTGGGATCCTTAACGGTACGGATACCGCCCTGGTTGTTCATCAGATAGATCTGGGAGCGGACATCCTGCATCTTCTCATGCTCCGTCAGCCAGGAGATGACCGTCTGTGCGCGGTTCTCGGCCAAAGCGTTGTTACGCTCCTTGCCTACGCGGCCGTCCACGTCGGCGGAGTAGTTGTCCTGGCTCGTGGCCAGACCTTCCACCTGGATGTACATGATGACACCCTCACGAAGGATCCGGTTGATCCGGTCCACCGTCTCTTTGTCTGCGAACTGCGCGATGTAACCTTGATTCGACTTTATGGCGGCATAGACATCGGCGAAGCTCACCAGTTCGTCGTTTGCAGACACGTCCATATACTGGCGGATCGTACCGAGGCCCGCGTGGCTGTTCAAGCCGAAGGAGGCCGTTTCCTTGTAGTTGTCATTGCTCAGGAGCTGCTGACGCAACGTCGCGTCATCGATACGGTAGTTCCATACATGGAGGCCGTCGTCAATCGGTGCATAGTAATAGCCCGTCTTCTCATGGAACGCGTTCATGGAAGCAGCGTCGAGCGGCAGCGAGATCGGCGTATCGACCAGCATTTCATAACCGCGCGGAATGAAGTTGACGGCAAAATCCTGGTCAGCGCGTTCCGTCGGAAGGTCAACGGCCTTGAGGCCACGCATGGGAGCGCCGCTCCGGAGCCTGGATGCGACCCGTTCATCTTCCGTATATTGTTTCTGCGTGAAGATACCGCCGGCCAGATAATCCAGCGCATTGACGGTTGCGTCAGGAATCTGCGGCGCATCATTGCGGCCGGAATAGTTGTTCGGATAGAACACGAAGAACGTCATCGTATGGCTCTGGACGGGTCCTTCTGCTACGATAGGGACTTCCTTCACCTTGACGACATGGATCTCACGCTCGCGGAATTCATCGCGATAGACCGTGGACGTACCGCTTCTCCAACCACGGCTGCGCGCATCGCCCAGGTAAAGGGTAAAGCCCAGATGCACACCCAGGTTGGCATCGAATTTACGGGCAGCCATCTGGTTCTGGCCATACTGCAGGTCGAAATTGGTCTGGTAAATGAGCGAACGGACCTTCAGGTCGAGCGAGACCCGTTTCGCAGGCGTGAAGAAGCGGCTGTACTGCAATTCCGTGCGGAAGCTCAGCTCGTTGTCGGAGCCATAGTCTTGAGCATAACCCATGTGATGCACGCCGCCGAGTCCGACATTGAGCATGAACTGGTTCATCAGCCGGCGGCTGTTGTTGCCCTCATACCCATAGTACATGCGCGTCAGGTTGAGGATGGCCGAAGCACCGATATCCCACCATCCGGTCTTCATCAGTTTGTAAGGGTCACCAGCGGCGGTGAAGCGTTCATCCCCATAGCCGTACGGATAGTAATACACGTTATCGGGCAGGTAGAACCTTCCCACATAGCCGCGCGAATTCGACTTGGTAAATTCGACTTTCAAGCCCAGCCAGGGCATGAACCATTTACCGACACCGACACTCCAGTCGGGCGAAACAGTGCCCTTGAAGGGGCCCCAGTTGGAATAATCGCCGCGGAAAGAATGGGCGCCGACCGTTCCGAACAGGAACCAGTTCTTGCCAAATCCATTGGCAACGATACGGTGCGGATCGGCCAGCGTGTCTTTCTCCACCAGAACACGGGACACGGGGTCGGCCGTGATCGTGTCGCGATAGACTTCCCGGTAATCCTTGTACTTGTCGTCGATCTGGGCGCTGAGCGGGAGCACCGAAAGAGCGGCGGCAAACAGGAGCATGAACAGCTTTTCTGTGACTTTCATCGTTTTCATCTGTATTATAATTTATATTATTTTCAAACAATCAAGCGGCTTGTTTCCGCGGCTGGCAATCCACGGCAAGATAACCATTGTCAAGATTGGTCACCTGGGTGATTTCCGTTCCTTTCCGGCAGGAATGCACCGAAGGAAGATTCTCCGGAGATATGGTCGCCTGCATCTTCAGACCTGCCTTGGCACAGATGGCCGCACAACAGGCCCAGATCCGGGCTCCTATCCCGCGATTCTGATAACGCTTGTCAACAATCAGCCCGGCAAAAGCCCGGCCGATGAAAAAACAGCGGAGAAAGAAATACCCGGCCATCACGCCATCCGGCGCCGTGACTTTCATCATCAGGAAAGACGGATTGCGGTACAGCCGGTGAAGTGTCTTCGCATCGAACGCATGCGGAGAAAACCAGCGGAGGTTGTCGGCCGGCTGTGAAAGCAGGAACCTTTCCAGCGCAGGGAGGTCGGCCGACACAATTCTGGAAAAAGATGCCCCGCCCTCAGTCTGACCGGCCAGTACGTCATCGGCGACTTCCGGCAGGCGGCCATGCAAAAGCCGGAAGAGCAGGCCGTTGACATCTTCCACCCCGTGGTACAGGCCGGGGAATTTCCGTTTGAACGCAACCAAGCAGGCAATCATGGCATCACGGTATGATAAAAGTCTTTCAGGCACTGCCGCACATAGGACTGTTCATAACGGTCCGCCACTTGCGCCCGCGCCAGAGAGGCCATTCGGTAAACTTTATCGGGATTCTGGAGAAACGCTTTCATCGCCGCATACAATGCCGCCTCGTCGTGGGCGTGGATGATGACACCGTTCTCGTCTTCGTGGATGATCTCGCGTGAGCCATTGATGTCGGTCACGATGGAGGCCAGTTCCATGGCGCCGGCCTCGATCACCACATTGGGAAATCCTTCCCGGTAGCTGGGATGGACCAGCGCATCGGCGGCAGCATACCAGGGACGTACGTCCTCCAGCCAGCCGTCCGACACATGGATGCCGGGCAGCGAATCCATCAACTGCCGCGTGGATTCCGCCAACGGTTTCCCGTCCGGATCCTCGGCGCCTGCCAACAGCAAATGGACAGCGGCTCCTTCGCTTGCCAGCCGGCTGAATGCGCGCAGCAGCTCGTCCAGGCCCTTGTCGCGGTCAAGTCTGCCGACAAACAGGAAAACGAAGTCCGAACCGGAAATTCCGAATTTTCTGCGAAGTGCCGATGCCCGCTCCAATACCTCTGCGGTTCGCTGATAGTAAGTCAGGTCGATGCCCCGCATGTTGCCATTGCCCAGCACTTTCAGGTTCTTCTTCGTGACCCCGTGGCTGAGCAGATCGTTTTTCACGCCTTCCCCTTCCGGGATGACATGCGTCGCACACGCAGCCGTCAGGTGGTCGGTAAACCAGAGCAAAGGCCGTTTTATCCCCTTTGCATAAGGGAATACCAGCCCGGTAAATGTATGGACACGGACAGGTACATGTGCCAGCCAGGCAGCGGCCATGGAAAGCAGGCCCGCCTTCGGCGTGATGGAATGTACCATGTCAGGCTTCTCCTTCCGGAACACGGCGGCCAGACGGAAGAGCGAAATCAGATCCCGCAGCGGAGCGATCTTTCGCTGCATCGGGACGGCTATGGTCCGGACGCCTTCCCGACGCGCAATACTGTCGAGTTCGGGCAGGGGCGAAGACACGACCACAATCTGGTACTCTTCCGACAATTCACGCAAGAACCCCCGGCAGAAAATGTCGAGGGAAAGCGGAACGGTCGCTGTCCGGATTATTTTTTTCATGAATTGCTCAGAAGTTGTAAACCAGGCTGAGTCCGTTGCCTGAAGGCGTGATGCTAAGTTGCTTGTCCGCATCCTTCACCAGGACCCGGGGCAGAGACTCTGCCGCATAAGCATCAAAGATGCCGAACAGCCATATCCCGGCCATGGCACCGAAAGAAATGTTCCGCACCAGTTTGAACCCGGCCACTTTGCTTTCCCAGCTTTCCAGCGGAAAATCCCCGGCATCCACGTGATGCTGATTTTTATTCATCTGCTGCTGAAACACCAGCGCCGCTGCGCCGAAAGCGAGTTCACCGCCTATCAGGATCAGGCCTTTCCGGACGTCTCCTTTGTAGATCTGTCCGGCACCAGGAATGAGCCCGAACAGGACGGAAGGCGTCTTGCCCACCGTTGTCGGCTGGAAATCATCGAATTCCACAATCCCGTCCCGGTTGGCGGAGACGGCAAAAAGCTGATAGAACTCAAATTCGTATTCATTGGAGGCAAAGTCCTCAAAATTCAGCCACATATCGGCCCGGCGAGCCAGGATGGCACCTCTCTGTCCGGAAGAATCGCGGAAGGAAACCCGCAGGGTCGGCGGCACACCGTCTTCAGCCACCAGACTGTCCAAAACGAATGTCTCGGGATCTGCCTTCCAGGTATCGCGTACATAGTCCAAAAGCGGATCCATCTGTTTTTCAATCGCACGGTTCAGGTCCGGATCCGAACTATGAAAAACCTTGAAGACGTAAGTCTGGTTGGTCCGTTTTTTATTCATGAACTCCTCCCCTTTCTGAACCCACTGCGGCTTGACTTTCGTAGCGCCTGAGGCAGAGGGGACGGAGAACAGAAGGAAAGCCGCAAAGACAGATAGCAGGCTGTAAATTACGCGAGAAAAAGCTTTCATGTTTTATTGAACAATTTGGCCACAAAATTACGAAAAAAAAAGGAATACAATCAAAAACTATATGCCTTTTTATAACGGGCGGCGGTTTCAAAGACGTCGCAGGCACGTGCACGGCAGGCACATTTTGTCCTAACTTCATCTGAACACCCGGGCGTTTCACAGATTTTCCGCAACATTGTCGCCAGAGACGATGCGTCCCCCTGTGGAAAAAGAAGGCCGGCACCACTTACAAGGTCATGAACACCAGGCACATCGCTCGCAACGAACGGCCGTCCTGAGGCCATTGCTTCCAAAACGGAAAGCGGCATCCCCTCATAATGTGTGGAAAGCACGACCACATCGGCGCCCGCCAACAACTGCGGGACATCACGGCGGATGCCGAGGAAACATACACGGTCCTTCAGCCCGAGTTCAGCAACAAGCCGCTGGCAGTCGGCCAGCTGACGCCGGTCCGCGTCGGTCTCGGCACCGCCGGCCAGGTACAAGCGATAGTCTTCCGGAAGCTGCAGCATCGCGCGGATAAGTGTCTGCTGGTCTTTCTGGGGGCGGAAAGCGGACACCATCAAGATCTTGTGCACGTCCTGCCCGGGGAGGTCCGCTGCCGGCCCGGCCGAGGCGAAGCGCCGGATATCGATGCCGTTCGGAATGACGGACATCCTGCCGGTAAGAACCGGGTCGGCCAGATAGGCGTCCAGCGCCGTGCGTGCCGCTTCGCTGACGCAGACGATCTGCCGATAGCGCCGGTACATCCAACGGTCCACCACCCGGAAACCTTTCCAGCGCCGGCGCCGGTTGTCCGTGTTGTGTTCCGTCGTGACGAGATGAAGCGGCACAAGGCAGGAAGCCACGGCCGCCAGCACCTGGCAGGCCGTATTATGCGTATGGACGACCGCGCAACGGTTTCTGCGCAAATACCGCAGCAACGGGAAGATCAGCAGCGGATTACGCATTGCCCGCCAGCCTTTTGAAAAGGCATGGACCGCGATTCCGGATGCTTCCGCCTCCTCCAGCAGGGGCGTCCTTGTACCATCCAGCAGCAAGAGGGTGACGTCGTCGCCCGACTGCCGGAACTGTTTCGCCAGGTCAACGACAACCCGTTCGGCGCCACCGGTCCGCAGGGACGTGATAAGTTGAAGGATTTTCATGGCAAAATATACGGCGGCAAGGCACGGAATGCCGCAGAGCGGGCTTCGCGCCGGCCGTCCCGAAGGCCGCGAAGATATGAGGGAAGGACTTTTCTGTCGTGCCAGGCCAGCGACGCGCCCGACATGACCGGCAGCAGCCAGAGCGCCTTGCAACCGAAAGCAATTGCTGCCGACATTCGCGAAAGCGGCGTATCGGCGCCGTTCCGGTAGCAACTGCGCCACCAGGTCAGCAGCGAAGCTTTCGTACGCAGATAAACCCGCTCCGGACTCCGCTTGAAAGCCGCGCTGGCGGAAGCGGCATCCAGATTCCGGATGCCTGCGTCATACAGGACGCCGAGACGTCCGCCGTTGCGGTAGAGTTTATAGGATTCCAGTGCGTCGTCGCCGTAGGCAAAGCCCAATGCGTCCAGCCAGCATTCGTCCGCAAGGCAGATCCGCCGCAGCGCCGATTTCCGCCACAGCATCGCCGGGCCGCCACAAGTCTGCGAAGCATAGTACGGTTTCACGGGCCTGGCGTTGTAGGAGAAGGAACCGCTACGCCGCATCCGGAACGCCCATTCCGGGCTTCCGTGCGGCAGGACCCAGCCGGTCACGGCTGCAAACAGTTTTGTCCGGAAAGGCATCGCGTGGTTCCGGAAAACGTCGGCGGCCACACAGTCCGCATCGTGCGTCGCCATCGCCCGCAGCAGGCGTTCGGCACTGTCCGGTGCCAGAAGGACATCGTCGTCCAGCAGCAGGATACAGTCGCTCGCCACTTCATCGTACGGCAGCGCCCGCTGGGCGACCATTCCTTTCTTCACCCAAACATACTCCTCCCGGCCGACCTGAAAAGGCGGACGGGCATAGCCTTCGGCGATATAGACAAGGACGCGGTCCGGCTGCCGTGTCTGGGCCTTGATGGACGCCAGCTCCTGCCGGAACTTCTCCCCGGCCGTACCGAGGGTGCGGATGGCGATGGAATAAGAAGGGATTGGCATACTGTCCATCAGTTGCCGATCAATTTGAAAAGGAAGCGGCCATGCAGAGCCGATTGCCAGCCGTTCCCATAAAGGAATCTCTTCCCGGAAAACATATTCCGCCAGCGTGTCTTTCCGGATTGCGCGGCATGTCTTCATAAAGCCCGCATAGTACGCTGTCCCGAAAGACCGGTATCGGATAATCAGCATTTTCCTGTACAAGAATTGAAGAAGAAACCCGCGCAAAGCGGTCTTGTCACAGGGTTCATTGCTTGAAAAGGGCCATCCACATCGGTATTATCCGGTCAAGAGAATACTGCCGGGATTTTTCCAGGGCAGCAGCCCCCATACGCTTTCTGAGCCCTTCGTTTTCAATAAGTTCACAAATCCGTTCCGACAGATGCGTTTCATCGCCCACCGGAACGAGAAAACCGTCCTCCCCATCCGAAATGATATCTTTGGGGCCGCAGGGACATGCGTAGCTGACAACCGGCAGGCCACAGGACATCGCCTCCGTAATCACCATCCCGAAACCCTCATACAACGAGGTCAAAACAAAGATGGCCCCTTCCGACAGACGCGACAGCAGATCATCCGAATAGCCCGCAAGGCGGATACTTCCGGCAAGCCCGGCACCTACTATCTGCGTCTGCAAATCAGCCCGCAGTCCACCTTCTCCGTAAATTGTCAAAGACCAGTCCGGATGGACAGCGTGAACCTGCTGCCAGGCACGGATCAGGGAAGCGTGGTTTTTCTGGTGAACGAACCTTCCGGCCGTCAGAACAGATTTGGAAGGCGCCCCTGACGGTACCGGGGCGGGCCTTGTAAGGGGATCGGGGATTACCGTCACCTTCCTGTTTTTTTTCCAATAGCGTTCCCTGTCTTCCTCTGTCAAAACAACAATCCTGTCATAGCGTCTGATACAGATATGATAGTCCCAGAATTCTGCCAAACGGGCAGCCAGCTGCCCCGCAAGGCCCTGTGAAGCGAGCCGCCGGTAGTATTTCGTAAAATGCATTTCCCGGATGAACACGGCACTGCAAACACGGCGGAGACGCGGCAGAAAGAACTTCTCGGACGTGCCGGTCGAGATGACGACGTCCGGACGGGTCTCCCGCAGGAAGTTGGCCAACTGCCGGCGATGTCTTTTTCGATTCACGATCAAAGATTTCAGCAGGAGAAGTTTCGACTTCCAGTCGTCCGCGTAGTAGTCGACACGCAAGGCAACGACATGGACTTTATCGGAGACCGGCAAGACCGTTGAAGCCTGCGGGCACTCCGTCGTCACAATCCAGACTTCGTTGCCCGCCATTGCCGCCAACGCATCGGCCTTTGCAATGGTTGCGGACTGAATGCCGCCCGGATGCCACAAGGTATCTGTGCAATAAGCGATTCTCATATAAGCGGCAGGTTAATTGCCAAGAATTCTTAAAAATAATCTGACGATGCAGGGGAAATGCCAGGAGGGCAAGGAAAGGACCTTTTCAACCAGGGGAATTCCCTTGGCAGAAAGATACTCCTTTTTCGTCTGCTTTCTCAGCAGTTTGCATTCCTGCAAAAAAGGGCCGTAGCAGTCACTCCCCAGCAAGAGCGCACGGTCCGTAGCCATCATCCGATAGAGTTTCTTTACGATATCGGTCCGGAAGAGAATGCCGTCTTCTAAAAGGACTTTCCGATGACTGAACTCCAGGTAACGCTTGTGAGCGGTGACAGCAGACGTGATGCTGCCCGGACGCTGGCGATAACAATATAAGTCCTTTGCGCACAGGATGGCGCTCCCCTGTTTTTGAAAAATCTGATAATTGAACGCAAGGTCTTCTGACATATCTGCAAACCGAAAGCGCGTATTGCCAATGAATTTCTTTTTATATATTTTGTTCCAAACAGCCGCGAGAAGGACAACTATTTCCCCTTTAGTCCCTATCACCATGGCCAAATCATGGCTTGACAATTCTCTCTGCATGGTGCCCCCGCATCCCAGTTGTTCTTCTGCAGTCGAATATACGATCTGGCCGGAAGGATCAACTCGCCGAAAACCGAAACACGCCCAATCGTACGGCCCGGATCCAATCAAGGTATAGGCCGTCTCCACCGTGTCCGGCGTCAGATAGTCATCACTGTCCACGAACATGATATACGCTCCCTTGGCGTTGTCAAGTCCTGTATTGCGGGCAAAGCCCAGACCGGCGTTGGACTGGTGGAAAACCCGGAGCCGTCTGTCCTTGAGACAATAGTCATCGCAGATGGCTCCGGAGGCATCGGTTGACCCGTCATCTACGAGGATCGCCTCAAAGTTGGAATATGTCTGGTTGATAATGCTGTCCAGACATTCCGGAAGATACTCCTCAACATTATAGACAGGGACAATGATTGAAATCAGATTGTCTTCCATGGCATGATCAAAACTGGAAATAAATGAATCGCGGTGTTCCGCTGTCAAAATAGAGCACGATGATGGCGATCAGTAATCCTCTGAATACAAGAGCCGCAGGCATTGTTCCATTCCCTGCAGGACCAGAGGATGCAGCAATGGTTCGAATTGAAAAGAAACCCTTCGCGCGCATTATCATGGGCGAGACAACGCTTCAGCCGGTGCAGGACCTGTTGCCTCTCGCCACCCAACTTGAAGCCGGAGCCGTTCCGGACCGGGGATTCAGGACGTTCTTCACCGGAAAGCCATCCATTAAAGGCGGCCTCGCATTCGCGCAAAACGACGGGGCGGATCGGCCCGATCGTGCTTTTCGTATAGAGGTCAAACCCGTCGTCAATATTATGGAATGCTTTACAGGAAAAGAACCCGTTGCCTCTTCCCACCGACAGCTTGGCCGCAAAGCCGTCCGCGTTGCGGCGCGGCTTGTCACAGTTGTCATGGGAAATGCAGTGCTCGACCCTGTTCCCGGAGGGCCATTCCCGCTTTCGTGTTCCCGGGTATGTGCAGATCAGAAAACCGGTATCCCCGTTCCTGGCTGCTTCACAGTTTTTGATCACATTATTCGACCCGCAGACAAACAATCCGCAGGACGGCGCGTTCTCGAAGACCAACCCGTCAATAATCCATCGTCGAGCCCTGAGGATCATGCCGGGAAGCTTTGCACGGAAAGCGGAGCCGTCGATGACAGCCTTTCCCGGATGTTCAGCCCGCAGGACAATGGGATGACGGAAGTTCCCGGAATTGCGTCCGGGGATATAATAGGGGCCTCCTGTGTAGATTCCGTCGGAGAGCAGGATTTCCACGCCCGGAGCGGCCTGTCTGAGCACGGCGGCCAGATCGAGACCGGCAACCCCTTCCGGAGAGACCCGTACGACTTTGCCACAAAGGTTTTCCTTGTTCTGAGACGGTTCCGGCGCGGAAAGAAGCGACCGGTTAAAAGGGTAATCAGGAAAGCAATGGCCGATAACGCCTTTGGGCGTATGGCTCAGTTTCCCCGGTTTTATGACAAGACTTACCTGGCTGATCTTCAGTGAAAGGTTTCCAGCAACGGCAAATCCCACATAAAAGAATCGCCTGTCCTGGCGTAAAAGGCAATCACACCCCGGGAAAGATATCGATTCCGTATGGGCATCGGTCGCGAGGGAAGCCGTAAAACCGTCATCGGTCTTTTCCAGACAAAACCGGTGCCTGTCCCCTGCCCGGATCTCGTCCTGCAAGGGCTGGTCCGTAAACAAACGGGAAGGATCCAGATGCCGGCCTTTCCACCGCAGCGCCATCGGATCATTATACCCTCCCACAACACGGAGCCCCAGCGCGTGGTTTCTGCCGTCAGGAGTGCGGAACCGGCCCAGCAATACATGATTCCGATGCCGCGAATCAGTCCCGCGCTGATTAACGGTATCGACGGCCATGATTCCGTAGCCGGACTGATAATCCGCATCCGAAGCCCCCATGACCGTGAAGGTGGCAGAAAGTGAAAAATTCTCCTTACGGGGATCCACCTTGATGAAATAAAAAAAGAAACTGTCCTGACTGTCCGCGAGCTTGCTGTACTCCGGATGCCCGAGTACCCGCTCAGTCCATTCAGCGGCGGAAGAAAACGGCTGGATTTCCAATGTCATTCAAATAAAGCATCGTACCATTTGGGAATCACCTTCTCCAATGAAAAATCATCGGCGAAGTTCATCCCTTTCCGTGAAAAATCATTGCGTAAATTATCATCATCAGCGAAACGGGCCATTGCCGACGCAAGCGCATCGATATCTCCCAACGGGACGGTCAGGCAAGGTACGTTCTCCCCGAAAAACTCCTTCGCGCCGGCGAAAGCCGTGCTGATGCAGGGAAGCCCCATCATCATGGCTTCCAGCAATACATTCGGCGTTCCTTCGAAATCAGAAGACAAGACAAATTGCTCCGCATCGGCAATAGCCTCAAAGATATCATCCCGAAAGCCTTCGAAAAACACTTTGCCCGAAAGAGACAATCGCTCCACAAGGGGAAGCAAATCAGGGGAATCCTTATCGGTCTTGCCATAAATATGCAGGGTGTGGTTGGGATGCGTTTCACTGAAACGTGAAAATGCCTGAATGAGCAGATCGTGCCTTTTCTGGGGATGGCGCCTTCCCACGGTTACGATCCTTTGACTGCCTCCGGTAGCCATGCAACTTACGCTCACCGGATTGGGAATCACCACCCCTTTCCATCTGATGCAGGCCGGAAACATCTTCCTGACCGTTTCGGTCTGAAATATCACTTTTCTGGCGAACGTGAAAGATACCAATTCGTAAGCATAGTACCATCTCCCCTTGGCGAGCGGATTGTTCCGTTCCGACATAACCTTTCGTCCGGGGCCCCGGCTCAGCGCATTACGGATATTGGGGTGATCGAAGAAACTCAGGGTCGCATCTGGTTTGAAGCTGCGCTTTACCGCTGAAAGCTGGCGGAAATACCCATGAGTGCCCCGTAACCTGAAGATCAACGAGCCCAGTCTTCCGCCCTTCCCGTTGTACGTGTCGGCAGGATCCTTGAAATACACCATCTTGACCTGGGGCGGTAACGAATAGGTCTTTTCCGAAGGCGTGGTCATGATCATGATCTCATTGTCCGCAGACAAAGCGTACGCCAGACGGCTGATCACCCGCTGCCCGCCTCCGCCGAACATATTGCTGATGACGATAAGCAACTTTTTTTTCATAGTACGTCAGTCGGGCATCATACGGTCCAGTCGTCCTGGCAACGAATGGAAAAAAGCAAACAATTTCGGACGGGAGCGCAACAGGTGCAGGAAACCTGACCATAGGTAGAGCGCCTTCCCTTTGTTGCTCGCATAATACAATCTGTAATCTTGACTCCGTGGATCTGAGGCAATCTGCTGTGCATAGGCATCCAGCAAGCCTGTCTCGGAAATATGGGGTAACAGCACGTTGGGGACGAAATTGTCCGCCATCGTGGTAAAATAATGTAAAATCCTGGCTTTCCGGTAATAGTAAAGCCCGGCAGGAGAATTGCCGATCTGGCAGTTCCAGGTTCCGTTGACTTCATGAACAGGGCAGCCCAGATTCACCCCGGCCTGACAAAGGGCAGGCTGGTCCAGGAGGATGCCCCGCTGCCGCGACTGAAGCCAAAGCCGATGCCATTCCTCAAAAAAGCGATGGGTGGAAGCGGTATCACGCACAAACAGAACGCCGCCATTGTAATAAGGCTTCCCCTTCAGCCCGGCAAAGCCGGCCTTTTCACATTTGGCAATCGTGTCCGGATACCATAATCCCAATGGTGAATTCGCATCTGCCACCGCTGCCAGATCCGCATCTACACGATCAATTCCATCCAGCGGTGCACAGATGATCGTATCCGTATCGATGTAAAGGAAATCTCCCTGGACAATGGAGCGCAGGCGTGTCTTCAGGTAACGGGACCGCTCCGTGACGTCAAATTGCACAGGGACTTTTTCGACCACGGGAGTCGCCATGTCAATCAGGGCTGATCCAAGTCGTTCCAGCCTTCCGAAGGTTTCGGGGTCCATGACAAGCCAGACCGGGATATCGGGATGATACCGCCGCAGCGAATAGACCGACATCACGGCCATCCGCGAATAGAGGCCTGCCGCCCCGTCAGCCAGTACATATACGACAGCCGGTTTCACTTGTTACGGTTCATGTGTGGTTTGAAGCAGGAAACGAAAACAAGCCGGTAGAAAAAAGACGTAAGCGGATACATGGCGGGATGGGCCGACAGGAAACGGCATGCCGAAAGGGCCAGGCTCATCTTCTTTCCTTCCGGCCGGGAAGGATCCGGAGGCAACGTCATGAAATCACGGCAAATCTCAACATTCTTTTTAAATTCGTCTTCAGGCAGTCTGGCTTTCAGCATATGTGCGAACAAATTGGGCACACGGTCCCCCAAAGAACGCATGAAACGGTCGGACAAAACAGGATCGGTCGTGCGGAATGTTTCAGAAATCCCGCTGAAATGCTTGAAATTATCCAAAATGGAATCGGTCCAGATGCGGCTGTTCATACATGACCGCTTCGTGGAAAGACTGCCTTTACGAATGATATAATTATACGACCGGATCGATGTGGACAAGACGAGCGGATCTTTCAGCAGCACGTCCGTAATGAAACGGAAGTCTTCGCCATAAATACCGGGATAGAATTTCAGATCGTTCTCCAGCAAGAACGAACGCTTATAGAGCCAGCACCAGCAGAAAGTCTCCAGACCAAAACGGCGCATGTAAGCCAAGCCGCCTTCCGTGAAAAGCACATTGCCATCCTCGAAAGCATCAAGCGGTTTTTCTTTGCCATAAACCAACTTGCTCCAATAACGGACCAGGTCGTACCTGCCATCGGCATAAGGAATCAGACGCCGGAGAGATCCGCTTGCCAGCGTATCGTCTGCATCGACAAAGCATATATAGTCTCCCTGAGCGGCAAGGACCCCTTTGTTCCTTGCATCCGCCAGACTTGTCTTTCCCTCCGGAACCACACGCACGCAACGTGCTTTTTGTTCATACTGGCGACATATTTCCAACGAATTGTCGGTTGAGCCGAAATCGACAAGGATGATTTCATACTCCGATTCTTCCAGCCCCTGCCGGAGCACCGAAGTGATGCACTGTTCAAGCCAGGCGGCAACGTTACATACAGGGATAATGACGGAAATTCTTTTATTCATGAGCATCACCGGTGCCTGACAAAGAGAGCGAGCAGGCTTTCCACCACAAAATGCGCCGCACTGCGAAGCCGGCTGAGAGGAGTATTGTGACGGAGCGTCATCTCCAGCCGCCGCATTTTGGCAAAACTGCGGGGACTGTCCAAATACTGCCGCCAGATATTTCGGGACATGCTGTCTCCTTGTTGGTATTCGACAAAACAGAAACAATCATTTGACAGAAGTACGGGATATTTGTCCGTGACTTGCAGCAGCATATATACCGGATTGAAGTTCTTCTCTCCCGGAAAACCTTGCTGGGGCGCCACTTCCCGCATGAGATCGGTGCGCATCACCTGCTTTGAGTCGCCGCGATGGATGTTTTTTGCATACAATTCAGGAAAGAAACATTCCGTCATTCCTTCAGGAAACCGGCCGCCAATAGGCGCTTTCGTATTCATATCGCAATCGAGTCCGGTGATGCCGGCATAGCGGTCCGTCCCCCGTTCTTTCCAGATGCCGACGATCTTCTCCACCGCATCGGCGGGCATTGCGTCATCGCTGTCAATGCAGACATTGAGTTCCGTCTCGATTGTCAGATAGGCAACATTATATCCTGTATAAAGGCCGCCGTTTTCCTTATAGACATAGTGAACGGGAAAGAGGCTTTCTTCTTTCCATTGTGCCACAAGGTCTTTTGTCCCGTCGGCAGAGCCGTCATCAATGACCAGCCACTCGAAATCCCGGCAGGTCTGCGCGCACAGACTCCGATACAGCCGGGGCAACGTATGGGCCCGGTTGTAAGTTGGCGTAAAGACCGTCAGTGTTTTCATGATTCAATCAAAAAATGCAACTGCCGTCCTTACCATACGACAAACCACATGAAAGCGGTGAAGACACAATACCCGAGCAGAATCCAGCCTGTTTTCCGGTCCTGGTCTTCCCAGACAGGGAGACAAATCAGCGGATAGGCTACGACAACCGGATACATGAACCAGGACAGGTAGGCGAAACGGTTGCTGAAGGCGGAACGAATAACCATGATCCAGAACGCGTTGCAGAAGCAATAGGCTACGACAAGCGCATTGTACCAGTTATCCGAAATTCCTTTCTGGACACAGATGTACCACGCGAGTATGACCGGAAATGAGCTGTAAAGGAGGAAGTCCCATCGAAAACCCGCATGGGAGAAAGCCGAGAAGTCATCCAATGTCTGGGTATATTGCGTCATCCGGTCGTCAAAGCCCAGACTGGCGAAGAAGTTCGAGACAGGTCCGCCAGCTACCAGGGAAATGAAAATGGAAAGAATCCAGAAAGCAATGGCATAGCGCACATTCCGCAGCAGGAAGATTCCGGTAAGAATGCCGGCAATCGGCAAAAGGGTGCTTCGGTGGATGCCCAGCGCGAGCAGACAAAAGGCAGCGCCCGGAACCCATTTGCTGTCCAGCAGGAAGCTGTATGCCAGCAGGACGATATGGCAGGCCAGTCCGTTGCGCAAGCCGTTGGTTGCAAAAGGAAAATACATCAGCGAGGCCAGCAGGAAAATCGTCCCCAGCATCGGGTCGGCAGGCGTCAGCCGCTTGACAGCCCAGCAGGCAGACATCACATAGCCGAATCCGATAATGGCAAAAAACACCTGGACGGGCAATCCTGCCGCTTTGCAGCCTGTCATCAGCCACTGCCAGATCCACTCCGAGTGCCAGTTCATCGTGACGTCCTGTACTTCTTTCAGGCTATACTCCAGCGCATAATTCGCCGTGTCACCGAATACATAGCTGACCGGACGGAATCCAATCCAGAAGGCAAGGAACAGGCTCAGGATAAAGGGGAAAAGAAAATGACTCCCTTCCTCCTGGATATGGTTATCCGGGGAAGAAACCCGGTTGAATCCCATCCAAAAGCCGATGGCAATCATTGACCAAAGGAAAACAGGTTGATACAGTTCTGCAGACATCGTACTATTATCTGATCAGGCGCCTGGCCAGGCGTTTCAAGTTCACTTTCCAGGCAGGCTCGGCCGGCATCCAGGACTTGGCATACCAATGAATCGACCGCGTGTTTCCGGTCTTCCGCAGCCGGCCGGTCGCATCGTCAAAAGGATTGAACCACTCGGACGGATACACATCGATGCCGGCTACATGCTCGATGGTTCCGTCCCCTTTCAACCCTTTTTCCTGAAGCAATTGCGTCACCATCGGAATCATCGTATAGGGATTCTGCGTACCGTCCGGCAACAGAAAAGTCATTGTTTCGTAGCGGTCGAGGATTTGCCGGTACAAGGGCATTTCAGGCTCCGCCGCCAGACCCAGGCCCGGATTTATGGCCAGCGGCCGACGCGAGCCATCGATTTCAAAGCCCATGAACGGGCCACGGCCAAGGACGTCATCCAACGGACGGATCACTTCGACGTCCGTATCGAAATAGACGCCGCCCTGCTGATACAGGATCCAGAAACGGGCATAGTCGCTCACGAAAGCATACTTTCCGGCATCATACGCATCGGTCGTGTAGGGCAGCATCCTGACGTCAAAATTGTCTTCGTTCCACTCCTTGATTTCAAAATCCGGTAGATACTTCCGCCAGCTGGCGATGCATCTGTGCGCCAGCGGCGGCAGCGGATTCCGCCCGAACCAGCAATAGTGGATGCATTTTTCTGTCATCGGTTTCTCGTCCATTTGAGCACCAGCCACGCCAGGGGTGGAAATGCGGACATTGAGAGGCAGAGCATCTTTTCGCTCCACTTGATCCCGCGACTGTTCCAATATTCCCCGAGATAGCGTTTCCGGCTTTCGGCAAAGAGCGAACGGGTCTCCAGATCCCGTTCCTGAAGCCTCCGCCCTGCCTGCCAGCCGGCAAAGAGGGCCATATCCCGAAACAGCCGCCGGAGCAGCAAGGGCCCATATGTTTTGTTCTCCGGTGAAAGGGTCAGATACTTTTCCGGAAGAATCCGTGCCCGGCCGTTCCAGTGCTTGGAAACAGATGTCTGCTGATGCGTATTCGACGTATCGTGCTGAAACCACCAGTACAAGGTTTTGTCCAAAAAAACGCACTCCTGCGCCCGAAGGAAAACGGTCAGGTTGAAATCGAAGTCCTGTCCCCGTTCAAAGTCCCTGTTCCGGAGATCCTGTATCAGTTGCCGTCGGTACAGTTTGTTCCATACAAATACGAAAAGCGTGTCACCGCTGGCCATCAAACCTTCTATCATCTCTTTCCGGGACAGGACTTGCGGCAGCGGGATTTCGTCCGGGCGCGCGATTTCCTCTTCGGACGAGAACGTTGCAGCGCCTCTGACCAGCACCAGGTCCGTTTCCGGGTGCAGCACCGTGGCATTGTGCATCAGCCGGATCATATCGACATTAAAATAGTCATCGCTGTCAACGAAGATCAGCCAGTCGCCCATCGCTGCGTCGTGACCGGCGTTGCGGGCTGAATAACAACCGCCGTTTTCCTTGTGGATGACGCGGCAACGCGGGTCCTGCAGGGCATATTCGTCGCAAAGGTGTCCGGAGCCGTCCGTGGAGCCATCGTCCACGAGAATGATCTCCAGATGAGGATACGTCTGGTGCCCGACTGACCAGAGGCATCTGGAAAGGTACCGGTGCGTGTTATATACCAGGACGATGACAGATATCAGTTCTTCCTTCATCTTTCGATACGGCTTCGGATTTCCAAGGTCTGGCTGACCCGGACGACCGAGCCGTCGGGAACGGCACCGCTTACGATACAACCCGCACCGATTACACAGTTCTTGCCGATCTTCGCGCCTTTCAGGATGATGACATCCGAGGCGATCCAACATCCGTCGCCAATGGAGACGGGCGCCGTCGTCAACTCCGGACTGACACCCGTTTCAGGACTGTGCCGGTGGTTGTTGTCGAAAATCTTGACACCGGGACCGAACATACAGCGCTTCCCGATAGAAACTTGCTCATGGGCACTGATCAGGCAAAAGCGGTTGAAATAGCACCCCTCGCCGATTTCAAGCAACCCTTTCCCGTGCACTTCAAAGTCACAGTACGGCGCAAAGTCACAATTCCGTCCGATTTTCAGGACTCCCCGGTCAAAGAGCCGGAGCGTACAGCGGGGTGAAATGCGCTGAATCCACGCCACACGATACCGGCCGGGGTGAAGCAGTTTCTTCACCGCAGACCGGATTGCATTATAAAGCATTAAAAGCAAAGCGGTTACCATCTTTTATAAAAGTCACAATCCCATCCGCGCATCCCTCGTTGTCCATAGGCACGATGCGCCCGTCCACGCCGTCTTTCACAAGGCTCCGCGCTGTCGGGAAAGCCGAGAGGACGACAGGCTTGTCCAGTGTCTGCGCCTCCAGGACGGTCATCGGACTTCCTTCGTAACGGGACGGCTGGACATAGATGTCACAAGCCTTCATATAGGGGTACGGATTTTCTTTTTTGCCGAGAATCCGGACATAATCCTCCATTCCGCATTCCTGGATCTTTCGCCGGATCAATGATTCTTCTTCGCCGAAACCGATCAGGTACCAGCATACATCCAGGCCGGTTGCCCGGATCCTCCGGCAGATATCCGGCACGTTGTCGTAATTCTTCGCATGGCTGAAACGGCCCACGGAAAGCAGATTGATGCGGCCCGGCGTTCGCGGCATCTCCCGTCCGACTTCCTCCGGGCCCAGCGCCATTGCCTGCTGCCGGACCCACTCCGGGGGGACGGTATTCGGAATCAGGATCATCTTTTCATACAGGGACGGAAACTTCTGCAGGAACGATTGTGTGACATCTTCAGAAATCGAAACAATCCGATCGTATCCGGCCCAGACGGGCAGTTCCAGCCTGGTGTCGATATCAACTTGGGAATAATCTGTATGAATCCACGCGACTTTCCGCTTCGCCCGCACTTTCTGCAGCACGTAATCATGGGGCATCAGGTAGCTCACGGCAATGTCATACTCTTTGCCCGGATTGATTTCCGGAAGGAGATTGACAACGTTCCGCGAAATATACGAATAGACCGCCGTATTGTCTTTCGGACGATACTTCCTTGCATACGCCGCATATTGTCTTTTTGCCCGCATCCGGGCCAAAGCGATCCGCCAATGACCGTCCCGTAGGATTTCCCGTATCGGCCGCTCGATCTGGGCATAGGCAGGCATCTCCGGCAACAGATGCACCCGGGAGGGAATGGCCGACATCAATTCGCCCCGATGGCTGTACACGAACAGATCGACTTCAAACCGGCTGTAGTCGAGCGACTCCAGCAGCCCGAGCAGGCTCCGCTCGGCGCCGCCGACTTCCAGATAGTGAATGGCGAATAATAAAAATGTCTTCAAGCAGAGGCTTTCAATGCATGATGGCCAAAAAGAACTTTCGATACTTTGGGCCACAAATAAGACAATAAGCAATAAACCAAGGCGCTAACGAGAAGGGTAACCGGAAAGTCGATAATGGTCCCTTTTCGCAAATAGAAATCGAACAACAAGATAAAAGGGAAGTGTACCAAGTACAATCCTGTGCTCAAATGCCGTGCTGCCATGTGGAAAGAAGACGCGGCTGCACCGCCGTGAACCGTCGCTAGCAGAAATGCACTGATAGCTACAAGCGACTGTGTAAAATTCGTCCTCAAAAAAGAGATTTCCCCCGTCCGCAACAAAATGCAAAAAAAGAAGACCGCGACAACCGTTCCTTTGCCACAGACACGCCGCAGGAAAGGTCTGACAGAATCCCAAATGAAGCCCAACAGTACATAAAACAAACCCGCAGTCAAGAAATTCCTCTCCGAACCGAAAACAATATGCAGAATCCGGAAAGGCAGCTGATCCCGGTTAAGCGGAGAGTCGTAGGCACACCCCAACAAGAACAACAAAAAAGAAACGGGGATTAAAAGCCGCAGCATATTCCTCTTGCAGCACCACCGGATCCCAATGGCACAGATTATCAAAGCAAGCAAATACCAATAAACCCCTATGCTTCCTGTCAGCAAGAACAATCGGATATGGTACAATAGTTTCATTCCGACCCCATACGCAGGATGTCCACGGTTCACTATCATTACCGCAACGGGAAATGTCAGTACGGACCAGGCTATGTACATTTTGGCAAGACGCCAAATATAATGTCTGAACCACTGCGATTCTGCGGCCTCTCCACCGGATTGAAGGCTCTGCTCCATGCCCTTCCTCAGGAAAAAGCCGGAGCACAGAAAGAAGAAAGGAACGCATGCCGTTGTCAAAGCTTGTTTGATCCAATCACCCCAGAAAGCCCAATCCCCATTATAAGTATGCCGGAAGACAATGAGAACTGCTGCAAACAGCTTGAATAGATCCACTGTCTTATATTCCGTTTTGTCCCTCATTACAGCATCAGTTGTTTCAGCAGCAAAAGCGTCATCCCCTGGGCGAAAGGAAGAATGTCCATCCGCGTGGAATACAAAGCGATCCCCGGCGTATCGCCCTGTGCGTAATCCAGCGCACCGTCGCGACGGGTCATTTTCATCAAAGCACCTGCACATTTTTCAGCAGATTCCAGGAAGACAGCGTCCCTGCAAAGTTCGTAAGCCTTGCTGAACAAGAGACCGGCCAGGGCCGTACCGGAACTTTCGCGCGGAGAGGACGGATTAAAAAGGAAACAGCCGAAGCTTCCGTCCGCCCGTTGCAGTTCCCGCATCCTGCAAGAAAGGCGTACGATCCGGTCCTGATTGCTCCGTGATTCCAGCAGGCCCAGGATATACCAGCCTGTCCCGCGGCTCCAGTCACAGACTCCCATCGGAAGGTTTTCCTTGCCATTAAACGCATGAAACGGGAAAACGCCATCGAACAAGGCACGGTCATATTCCGCCAGCTGCCTGTCTGCCAGTGCATCCATCCCCATGCAATACAGAAAAGGACAAATCAAGCCAATCGTATCGACATAGCGGATATCCGGACTGCTTTTACGATAAGGGACGGTCCCTTCTTTCCGGAACAGTTCTTCAAAAGCAGAAACGAGTTGCTTCCCGGCGTCTTCGGGCAACAAGCCCTTTTTTTTCAATGCATAGGCCAGGAAGGCTTTTTCAACGAGTTCGCCGTCACCGTCGAGACAATCCGGATGCCGGCTGAGATAGCCACGGGCATCCGCCTCCGCAAGGCCCAGCAGCAGACCGGCAATCTGCCACTGCTTTACCGTATTTCTCCCCTTCCGGCCAGGGACAGGGACAGCGGGCATGTGCCGCAGCCACTTCCGGGCCTTGTCGGATAAAGCCGCATGCCACTCGGCCCGGTCTTGCCATTGCCCGATATGGATCCGCGACTGCCAGGTATTCAAATCGTGAAAGAGAGACATCTTCTACTTGTGGAAATAGAGATGGGACACAAGGGCCGGAAGACGGAACTTGACGGCCAGATAATACAGATACTCCTTCCAGGTGTCGAACGGATTGGCAAATCCTAGAATCTTGCACGACTTGCGAAGCATCTCCGTGGAAAGGATAGCCCGGACACCTTCTCTCCCAGCTTCCGCAGGCAACGCCTCCATCATCATAGGAAGCAGATTACGTAAGGTATAACGGGCCAAGTCTGAGGAACAAGGCGAATAGTCATCCATCCGGAAACGTCGGATCTGATCCATCTTTGCCTGCCAGGATAGCGGGACAGCGACCAATCGCTCCGGATCATGAGACGTCTTCATCAGGCTGGATGGATTGTCCGTACGATAAAAATAATATGCCTCCTGTAAGAGAAGAATGCGTCGGCTTGCCGCCATCACCTCGGTCACGAAAACCATGTCCTCGGCCATACGGAGCTTTCCCAGGAAGCATATCTGGTTGTTTTCAAGAATTGTACGACGAAACAGATATCGCCAGACAAAACACAGGTCATTCGACGATTCAATATGATCACTCGTTGCAATCAGCGATTTAAAATCAAGGACTTCTTCCGTTTTCAGGGAAAAAAGGGAATAGTGCCCGCCCGGAACGGTCAGGAAAGAACATCCTATTACGTCGAGATGTCTATGCATGGCTTTCTCCATCATCTCTGCATACATATCTCTGGCAATCCGGTCATCCGCATCTACAAAAGCGACGTACTCGCCTGTCGCTTGATGCAGACCTGTATTTCTTGCCGCTGACAAGCCTTGGTTACTTTGCGAAAATACATGGACCCGGCCATCGCCAGCCGCCCATTTGGACAAGATTTCCCGGGAGTCATCGCAGGAGCCGTCATCGACGCAGAGAATCTCTATGTCCTGAAATGTCTGGCTACAGACAGAAGACAGGCAGTCATCCAGGAAACGGGCAGCGTTGTAAACAGGAATGAGACGCTCAACTGTGGCATGGGACTAAATCGACAAATGTTCCAAACGGCCGATGTAATCGGGGATGAAGGTGTCCAGATGCTGCCTGAGCTTCGATTCGCGGGAAACCATCCGAAAGAACAAATCGGACAGCTCGTCCGGTCCTGACAAACCTTGCACGGGAAGGACATAGTCTTCGTTCTCCAGCATCACCTCCCGGGCAATTCCTGCCGCCTTGGAAGAATAGCCCAGCGCAAGCGCGGGAACACAGGAAGAATAGGCGGCAATGCATGCGTGGGTCCGCGCCGCAATCACAAAGCGGCAGCGGGCAATAATATCTTTCAACTCCCGGGCCGGCCGGTCTTCAACCAGAATGACGCGGCCGGAATCCTTATATTTTCCATAGAGAAGAGACAGCGCCCCCCGGTCATCATTATGCGCCCAAACCACATGGGGAATCAAGGCAACCGCCATATCCGTTTTCTTCAGGATCGACTCGACAAGGCCGGTGACATTTGCCATCACCGCCTCTTTGTTCTTAGCATAACCCAATGCCATCGGGCTGACGTTGAGGCCGACCGTATTGCCTTCCAGAAAGCCTTCCGGAAGAGAAGTATTCACCCGCTCCAACGAAAAGGCCGGATCGGGGAACAGTTCAGTCTGTTTCAAGCCTTTGGCCTTCAGCGCATCCGCGGAAAGGCTTTCCCGGGCAATGATCCGTTTGTATCCTCTCAGGTCGTCCAGCAGGGCTCCTTTCAAGGAATCCGGTTCTATGGAGCATCCCCAGAGGATCGTGTCCTTGCCTTTCTTCCGCAACACCCGGTTCAGCAGATAAAGGAAACCCTGTTCTCCGTAGCAGTAATTGTCCCCGCCGATGGAAAGGGCCACATCACAGGTTTTTGCCGCTTCCAAAACAGGACGGAAAGCAAGCCGGTCGAGTGCATCGCCATCGCCCAGCCGGGACTTGAGGAAAGCGGTCAGGAAAGGCAGGGAGCCCTTCCGGGCTGCTTGCTGCGCCTTGATAATCCGGCAGCAGGCATCCAGCCCATAGCGACGGTCCTGTTCGGGGGCAGAAGAGGCTAGGACAGCCTCTGCCCCGGTCAGTTTGACCGTGGACCGTACAATCGCCTCGCAACCGTGGTTGCCGCTTCCACCATGGGGATAGAGCAGCGCCTTCATTTCTTTTTGTACAGGATCCTGAAATACCAATAAAACCAGCCGGCCCTACGCCCCAGAATCCAGCGTTTGATCCAGGATGCACCGTTGAACAGATCCTGTCTGGCTCTCATTCCGTCAATTTCAGGAATCGCAAGAATCGTATCCAGGTAAATACGCGATGCATCTGGCAAATCCGGAAACAGAAAGATTCCGTCATATACAATACCCCACAGCCTTTTGTAGAGAAAACGCATCACTTCTTCTGTAACGAGCCCCTTCTTCTCATGAAAAGACAACAGACTGTGCCACTGGTCATAGTCAATCGCAAAAAGGTCAGGTCTTGTCCGGAGGGAAAGAGATCCATCCCGGCGGATATAACAATACAAAGGTTCCGGCACAGTCGCGATTGTTCTCACAAACGCGAGATAGGACAGGTTGAAGAGAAGGTCTTCCCCATAATCTTTTGCTTCATCAAAGTGAAGACTGTTATCCGTAATGATTCCCTTCTTGTACAGTTTGACGACGGGGCCGGACAGCAAATGCAGGCATTCCAGTTCCAACAGGTCGTCTATGTGCCCGGCATCCAGCTGAAAAACACTTTTTTTGGACGGCACTGCGGCTTGCCGTGAACCGGATATGCCAACTGACCCCATACCGCAAACGGCCAGATCGGCATCCATCGAAACCATCGCGGCGTGAAGCGTCTCAAGGTAGGTCAGAGCAACCGTATCATCGCTGTCCACAAAGGCGATGTATTCACCGCAGGCAAGTTCCAGGCCCCTGTTCCTCGCGGCTGAAACGCCACGGTTTTCCTGATGGATTACCTTTACCCGGGTATCCCCGGCGGCAAACCCGTCGCAGAGAAGACCGCTCGTATCCGTCGAACCGTCATCAACAAGAATGCATTCCCAATCCGGCAGTGTCTGTGCAGCAATCGAGCGGTAGCAAGCCTCCAGGCAGGCGGCTGTATTATAGACCGGTATGATGACCGATATCATTTCAGTATTTCTTCGATGACAGGCATCCTTGCTTCCAGGGTAAAATCTGAGCCCCTGTGCAATGCGGCCGCTTCATATTGGCGCTTATCGACTTGGCCGCTCAGCACCCGCGACAGACCTTCTGTCAGGGACTGTTCGTCGTTCCCGACCAGAAGCCCGTACGCACTGTCGCCGAGAATCTCCCGCGTTCCGCCGCAGTCTGTGGCCAGCACCGCCTTCCCGAGCGCTAAACTCTCCAGAACAACCATCGAAAGTCCTTCAATCCGGGATGGGACAACCACCCAGTCTGCCATTTTCATCAACGGATACGGATTGGGCTGATTCCCCAGAAATGTGACATTATCGAGGCCATTCTGCCGGCAAAAAACCTCCAATTCCGAGCGGTCGCCCCCGCCTGCGATCCACACCTGGAAGGAAAAGCCGCGACTTTTCAAATCCCGGATGACACGAAGATAACGGTCATAAGCCTTTGCTCCTGTAATTCGTCCGACAGAGACGAGCAGCGGTTCCGGACCCCGGCTGAATGGAACTGAATCGGCAGCCTTCCTGCGGATTCCTTCCACGTCAATTGGGTTATAGGCTGTCACAAGTCTGCCGGATAATTCCGGAAACAGCCTGGTAAAAGAATCTGCCACAAACTGCGATACAGCCACGATCCTGTCAAACTTTCCATATCTTTCCCGCTCCTGCCGCAGGGATTCTTTTGTTTTCCCCCTTTGCGACAATTCCGTGGAGGTATGCAGCCAGACGACTTTCTTCCTCTGCTTGAGTTTCGCCGCAGAGAGAAGCCGCGTGGGAGCGCCTTCATAAAAAGCGACGGCAACGTCATACTTGTCCCGGATGAGGCAATGGTACACTCCGGCCGGGAATCTTGACAAAGCGAAACTTGCCAGCCGGGAAATCCATCTGTACCTGTTGTCGAAAAGATAGCGGAACCGAACGGTTTCGTTTAACTGCATCTTAACTTTATACGGATAGCGCCCGCCAAAGACACTTTCCTTGAACAACGAGCAGACCGTAACCTGAAATTTCGTGGGGTCAATGGCATTGGCCATATCCCTCAGGACCTTTTCAGCACCACCAAGCGAAGGCGATTCCATCAGGAACAGTATTTTCCTCACTTGCGAATCCGGATTATCCACTGGTAGAGTTTCGGAGACAACAAAAACAGTCTCATTCGAGCCAAAAACCGGGTCCGGGCAAACGCCGGATCCTGTTTCATTCCGGATACAAGCGACAGGAAATTCTTCCGGCAACGATCCGGGACAGGTGTCGATGCGACTTGTGATTTATAATAGTATTCCACATAGATGTTGCCCCACAACTGTTTTGTACAATTGACCAGATAAGGATCAGACTCATACAGTTCCATTCTCTTTTCCAGTACTTTCAGGAAGTTCCACCGTTCTGAGGAAAAAGGCTTGGTCGTCAAGGAATTCTCGTTCTGGCACCAGTGGTAGAAAATGTCAGGAATACATACAATCTTATAATGGCGGGCATTGAGCCAATCATTCAGTTCTTCATCTTCCGCATAACGGGAAGTGAATGCCATCCCCTGCAGGACGCTTCTGGAATAGAGTTTATTACAAGCAGACGCAACAACGCCGTTAGCCCAGGCGCCATGTTTATAATAGAAATGGGCAAACGTCATACTGTCAAAAGTGCCCAGCATTGACGCATCCTGTTCCGACCGTTTATATAACTGCTTTTTATCCGGATACTCGTAATTGAAAAAACAGACACAGATGTCTGCCTGCCGGGCCTCTGTCTCAGACAGCATCGTTTCATACATCCGGGGTTCAATATAGTCATCCGCATCTACGAAAGCGACATACTTGCCCCGGCTGAGAGAAAAGCCTTTGCATCGTGTATATCCCGGACCTTGATTGGCCTGATGGTGCACCCTGATTCTATCATCCTCTTTCGCGAGCGATTCACAGAAATCGCCCGAACCATCCGTGCTGCCATCATCGACGAGGATGATTTCCAAATCAGTTAATGTTTGCTGCTGGATGCTTCTTACGCAACGCTCCAGCAGTTGGCCGGCATTATATACAGGTACGACAACCGAAATACGCGGTGATGATGCCGACTTATCCATAAATGTAACGGCAAAACTGTCGTTTTCGTCTAACCGACAGGGCATAAGCAAGCGGAGACAGCAGAAAGGCCAGCCCTGGGAAATGGCATTCTGCGATTTGACGGTGCTCGTGTGCCAGAAAGCAGCAGGATACATACTGCAGGATCTGCTTCAGCCGGTCTCCGTTCTTCTTTTCCGATTCCAGTCTGGTATTGAACAGCATAGCATAACCCATCGGATTCTCCTTCAAAAGTCTCCAGGTCGAATCGGTCAGGCCGCCCGGCAGATACGCGCAGCGATAAATCACTTTGTCGAACCAGCGCAGTTTGTAACCGTCCAGCGCCATACGGTCCCATACGACTGCTTCGGGCGTAAATTTTTCGCCGTCCCAGACGGGGAAGGGATAATTCCGGAGCTTATCCGTGAAAAAGGCTTCGGCCATATCCCGGCTCAAACCGTAACGGGGCCTCTCCAGGTTGGAGGCATCAACCCAGGGCTTTCCTCCCATTTTCGGCCTGCCGCCCAAAGGCCGGCCCTGGGCATCTCCCCTGAGACCGGAAATACCGATAAAAGACGGATCATCCGGAAGGGTGTTAAAGGCTTTCAGCACAAAAGAAACCGCATCCGGCAAAAGGCTGTCATCGGAATCGACGATGAAGAAAAAACGGCCCTCCGCCAGCATAGCTCCCTTATTGACGGCTCGTTGTTTTCCACCGTTTTCCGTATAAACATAGCGGATGGGAAATCCCGCATCTTTCTGTGTCCACCGCTGGAACAATCCGGCCGTCCCGTCCGTCGAGCCGTCATCGATGACAAGCCACTCGAAATCTTTGCAATCCTGCGTCTGCAAAGAATCAAACAAACGCGGCAACGTGTGCGCGCGGTTATAGGTCGGTGTAAAGACAGTCAGCAAGTTGTCAATGTATCTTCAATCGCCTGCACGGAGCTTTCCAACGAGAAATCGTTCCCCCGCAGACGGGCGCCTTCCCGCATCCGGGACAGTTTCGTCTTGTTATCCAACAGTGATTTGAGCCCGAGATAGAAAGCTCTTTCATTGTTGTCGGTTATGATGCCGCAGCCACATTCCCCCATCAGTTCACGCATACCGGCGCAATCCGCAGCAAGAACCGGGACGCCGAGAATCAGCGATTCCGTCGCCGCCGTGCTGAAGCCCTCTGCCCGTGACGGGCAGACGAAAAGGTCGGCATCTGCGACAATCGGATAAGGATTGACCAGGAAACCAGGCATACGCACGCTTTCTGACAGTTCTTCCTGCCGGATCAACTGCTCCAACTCTTTTCGGCATCCCCCCTCGCCCAGGATGCAGAGTTCAAGGCGATAGCCTTCCCGGCGGAGCCGCCCGCAAATCCGCAGGAGCCGGTCGTATCCTTTCTGGGCAGCCAGGCGGCCGACGGACACCAGCCGTATGACAGAGTCACCCGTTGATTGCCACCCGGCCGGACAACTTTCTTTCGCCAGTCTGCGGATTTCGTCCCTGTCAACAGGATTATAAAGAACGGAAACAGGAGATTGTGGATTATATACGGAGCGGAAAGCCTCCGCGACAGATTCGGACACACAGGCAATCCTGTCGAAAGCGGCATAATCGTTTTTTTCCTCTGCCAGATTGCGATAAATCTTACGGGACTGCGTCCAGGGGTTCCGCTTCAGATCAATATGGACCCAGGCTATTTTTTTCGCCCTCCTGTTGGTTGATGCAGCCAGCAATTTTGTCACGAAGCCTTCCGTAAAAGCCACCTCCATATCGTTTCCTTTCGGAATGAACAGGCGATATACCCAGCAAGGCGGAAGCAGTTCATTTATCAGTTTGTATTTGATCTTATACCAGAACGAAGCCCAGGCTGACAATCCCGACGCCGCAGGGAGAAGGTAGCAGTAACGAACGGTGTCCGGGACGTCCGCCAAGAACTTGCCCGTATTGGAAATACAGCAAAGGGTGACGTCGAAACGGGACTTGTCCAGATGCCGCAACAAAGTAACAAGCACCTTCTCTGCGCCGCCACCGGACAGGGACTCGATCAGGAACAATATCTTCTTATGAGTCATTGTCCATAGTTTCAAGTCCCATAAATCCTTTATCCAATGGAGATCCTCCTATTACAGCGTTCCCTTCAGCGTGCAAAACCACCGAATGACGTGCTCCCATTTGATACTCCGAACCTGGCTGTCTTAAAATAATATCAAGAACATAATCTCCCTGACTCAAGAATCTAGGAAGTACGACTTTCTTCTTGAGGCAGAAATAGCCCTCTTTCACTGCAATAGCCTTTCCTTGATAAGAACCTTCTGCTAAAATCGCCAGCGGAACATCCATTATGCTTCGGAATTCAACAATCAAGTCTGTCAGAAAAGGAATATCAGCAACACCTTCCATCTGGATATCCAAAGTACTCTGTCCAGCTTTTACAGTTGAAACATCATCTTCCGTTCCATTAACTAGGATGCGTTCAATATGAATATACGGTTTTGTCCAGCGAATATGATTGACAATCTTCTTGACAGAATCCGGCTCACTTCGCCTCATATAACGCATAATAGCCTCATCCACTGTCCCATCAAAGTTAATCTCGCCATTATCAAGTATCACCCCCCGCTGGCACAACTTTCGTACCGCCGCCATATTATGGCTCACGAACAGCACCGTTCGGCCTTCGCCACGAGAAACGTCCTGCATCTTTCCGATTGCTTTTTTCTGGAACTCGGCATCACCGACGGCAAGTACTTCATCCACCACCAGGATCTCGGGCTCCAGGAAGGCGGCCACCGCGAATCCCAATCTGACGGTCATGCCGCTGGAATAGCGCTTGACCGGTGTGTCGAGATAACGTTCAACCCCCGCAAAGTCGACGATTTCGTCGAGCTTGCGGGTGATTTCGGCACGCGTCATTCCCATGATCGCGCCATTCATATAGATGTTCTCGCGGCCCGTCATTTCGGAATGGAAGCCAGTGCCGACCTCGAGCAACGATGCGATGCGACCGTGGACGCGGATTTCACCGGTCGTCGGTGCCGTAACGCGGGAGAGCAGTTTGAGCAACGTGGACTTTCCGGCGCCGTTCTTCCCGATGATGCCTACCACTTCCCCCTGCTTCACATCGAAGGAAATGTCGCGCAACGCCCAGACGAAATCAGAATTGCCTTTATGGGCGCGGTCGTTGACTTCGCCCACCTTCAGGTACGGGTCTTCGTGGCCCAGAATCTTCGTCTGCCACCAGCGGTTCAGGTCGTGAGAAAGCGTTCCCGTGCCGACTGTACCCAGGTGGTAGAGTTTGCCTACCTGATCGAATTCAATCGCATTCATACGTTCCTACACCGTATCCATGAAATTGCGCTCCACCCGGTTGAACACCAGAACGGAAAGAAAGAGGGTAACCAGCATCAGCACCGTACTGTAGAGCAGCCCGCCCCAGGAAAGGGAGCCGCAGCCCAGGCAGCCATACTTGAAGGCTTCAAAAATCGGAGTCAGCGGGTTGAGTTCCAAAGCCAGCCGAATGCGTCCGTCTGCCACGCTGAGCGGATAGATGATCGGCGTAGCATACATAAAAAGCTGCAGTCCGAACGACACCAGGAATTTCAAGTCGCGGTACTTCGAAGTGACGGAAGAAATGATCAAGCCCCAGGAGAGTGCGTGAAAAGCCAGCAGCAGGACCAAAAAGGGGAAAAGCAGCAGCGCAGGACGCAGCGGCAACTGGGTGCCCGCGATGCGATACCCCACGTAAACGATGACAAAAAGCAGCAACTGGATCAGCATTTTCACCAGGTTGGAGGTCAGGCCGGCAAGCGGGACGACCAACCTGGGAAAATACACTTTCCCGAACACGCCGGCATTGCTGGTGAATACGTTCGACGACACATTGAACGAATCGCTGAAATAATTCCACAGCATAATGCCTGACAGGTAAAAGAGCGGCTGCGGGGCACCATCTGTGGAGATCTTGGCAAGCCCGCCGAAGACGAACATATACATCACCGTCGTCAAAACCGGTTGGATCAGGAACCACAACGGGCCGAGGATGGTCTGCTTGTAGAGCGTGACGATGTCTCGGCGCACATACATATACCACAGGTCACGGTATCGCCACAGACCTTTCAGGTCCAGGTCGAGCAGCCGTTTCTTCGGCCGGATCACCAGCGTCCAGTCGTCCGCCATCGTTTATTTGGAATCAGAAGAAGAATAGTAATTATTGTAATTATGGTAGCCGTACTTGTGATACCCGTATCGGTGGTAACCATACTTGTGGTAGCCGTAGTGGTCGGAGGAAGCATCCGTTCCATTGAGAAGGACTGCCAGATTCGTGTATCGTTTCTCTTCATACCAGCTGTCGATCTCCGGCAGGAAGGTTTTTTCCAGCATTTTGGCCCGCATGACAAACAAGGTCAGGTCGACATAACGGTTGATAATGGATGCATCCGCCACGATCTCTACCGGCGGGCAGTCGATGAAGACATAGTCATAGACCGCCCGCGCCTCTTCCATCAGCTGCGCGAAACGCGGCGTATAAAGCAGTTCCGTCGGATTGGGCGGCAGCGCGCCACAAGGCAGGACATCCACTTTTCCGAGCGCTGTGACCAAGTCCCGCCAATTGTCTTTCCGGCCGCTCAGATAGGTCGAAACGCCTTCGGAGGGTTGTCCGGCGTAAGAGGAAAGCGATGCTTTGCGCAAGTCGAGGTCGATGGCCAGGACTTTCTTGTCCTTCAGGCCTACCGCCGTGGACAGGTTGGCCGAGATGAAGGTCTTGCCGCTGCCCGGCGTCAGGGACGTCAGCATCACGACCTTATGGGACGCATCGAAGCCCAGCAGGAATTCCAGGTTGCTGCGCACCACGCGGAAAGCCTCGTTCATCATGTTGCGGCTCTTCTCTATGACCAGCACCTCGGGCTTCTTGTCTTCTTTTTTCTTCTTCTTGAAAGACAGCTTCTTTTTCTTCTCGCTCATGGCGAGCGGAATCTCGCCGGCAAACGGTGTATGAAGCTGCTTCAGGTCGTCACGCCCCTGAACCGTCGTCTTGAAAAGTTCCTTGAGGAACAGCACCACGGCAGGAACAGCCAGGCCTAATGCCAGCGCCAGCAGGTAAATGTTGCGGGGCACCGGCTCGATGGGCGTCCAGCTACCGTGCGGCGGCTCGACCAACTGGGTATTGTATGCGGTGAAAGCCTGGGACAGTTCATTTTCTTCGCGTGTCTGGAGCAGGAAAAGATAGAGCGACTCCTTGACCTTCTGCTGCCGTTCGACGGAAAGCAGGTAGTTTTCCTGTTTCGGGGCAGTGGCTACGCGGCTGACAGCCTGGCTACGAGAGGACTGCAGTCCCTGCTGTTGGGTGCGGAGCATTGCCAGCTCACTGTTCAGCGCTTCAACGATCGACCCGTGCAAGATACCGAGTTGTTTGTTCAGGTCCACCACAAGCGGGTTTTGCGGCGAGGAGAAAGCCAGGTGGTTGTTGCGCTGCAACACCAGGTTGTTGTATTCGGCGATTCGCTGCACGATGGCCCCGTTCTCGATGCCCATGTTGAAAGGAATCTGCTGGGAGTCATCCGCATTGCTGACCAGATAGTCATACACCATCCGCAGTTGATGGATGCGGCTGTCCAGCATTGTCATCTGCTGTTCAATGTCGTTGGCTTGCGCAAGCGCCTGGGCACCGGAGGCATGGACATCCACAATCAGGTTCTCCGACTTGTAACTGGATATGTTCTGCTCGACGCTGCCAAGCTCCTGCTCGATGACGGCGAGTCGTTCCCGGATAAAGTCGTTGGTACTGATGATCTTCCGGTTCCGTTCCTGCATCCATTGCTCGTTATAGACGGATACGAGCGTGTTGAGCACGTCTTCCGCCCGCGAAGGCGAGACATCCCGGTAATGGATGTCGATGACCGTGGAATTCTTGTCACGCAGGCCGGCATAAATGCGGCTGCGCACCCGTCCGGTCGCAGACTCAATGCCCGAGCGTCTCACATGCAGCTGACAGGCACTCTTCTGCTTGTAATAGGGCGACGGAACCACCGCGATGCGTCCGGCTTCTGTCTGGACGGTATCCCCCAGATGCAGCTGCACGGCCTCCGGGAAACGCTTTCCGCCCCGCTGCAGTTCCGCCAGCCGGACGCTTCCGTCCGCATTCAGCGATACATCCAGTCCCGCGCTCTCCCGGTCGCTCAAGTCCAGGAAACGAACCTGGAGCGGGAGATCCAGCCCATACACCGTTTTGTCGTAGAACGGGCCGTCCTGCGTATATTCCACGTCAAGGTTCAGGCGCCGGACGACTTCTTCCGCCACGATGGCCGTATTCATCATCAGGATCTCGTTGGCCAGGTTGGTCGGTGTCTGGGTGATGCCCAGTTCTTTCAGTGTACGGTCGGTATCGCTCACGTTCGACCTGACCATGATGGAAGCCGAACGGGCATAGACCGGCTGTTTGCTTTTCACATAGAAGAAAGCGGCGACCAGTGCGACAAGCAGGCAGAGCGCAAACCAGAACCAGTTGCGAAGGACAATACCCAGAATGTCCTTGATCATGACCGCCGGACTGCTTCCCTGGCGTCCGCCGGTATTTCCAGTACGAATGATTTCTCTGTCCATGGTTCAGATCAGTTGCCGGGAGTTATCGGAATAAAGCGGGTAATCAGCGAAAGCAGGGAAACGATCAGTGTAGGGATGGAAACCCAGAAACTGAAGGTGCGGAACGTCGTCGCGTTGATGTCCGACTGGGCACGCCGTTTCGCATTGGGCTCCACATAGATCAGGTCGTTCTGCTGCAGATAGTACACCGGCGAATCATAGATGCTTCCCGTCTTGGTCAGGTCGATGGTGTAAGCATTCTGGACACCGTCCTCCGTCCGGAGGACCAGCACGTTCTCCCGCTGTCCTTCGATGGTCAGGTCACCGGCCAGGGCAATGGCCTCGAGGATCGTGATCTGGTCGGTCGGAATCTCGATGCGTCCCTTGCGCCCGACTTCGCCGAGCACCGTGAAACTGAGGCCGGCATAGTCCACGATGACCGTCGGATCAAGAAGGAGCTGTGTCTCGATCAGTTTATCCTTGACCCGTTCCGCCACTTCGAGGCGCGTGAGTCCTTCTACCAGGACCCTGCCCAATGTCGGAATTTCAACATATCCTTCCGGGTCAACCGTATAGGAAAGGTACTGTCCCCCGCTGACGCCAGATCCGCCTCCGGAATTTGCGCCGTAGAGATTGGTACTGCCCATATTGGAAAGGTTGAACAAAGCGGACAATTCCCGGTCGCGGCTGAACACCGTAATCCGGAGACGGTCGCCAGGTTTCAGTTTCAACTGTTGTGGCTGCTGCACCTCCATCGGAATGTCGCGCTGCAGGTCCTGCAGATAACTCACCTGTTCCGGTGCACCGCACGATGTGGCAAGGCAAAACAGGCAAATGCCCAGGACGACCGGGACAAGGCATCTGGAAAGATTCATAGAACTACTTATTAATCAAATGAATAAAGCTACGCTGACAGTCTCGCGCAAGCAAAACCGCATCATAGGTGACAAAAAAACAGGATGTAATACACCCATAAAGCTACAAATATAAGGAAAAAATCAGACTTTTTCCAGCCATGCGCGCGGAACTTGCGCACGGGCCCACAGAACGCCCATCAAACCGACGACCACATAGGTGCGCCCCAGCAGCTCCAGCACATAACCTTCCACTCCCTTGAGAGAGCCTTCGACCACGCGGACCCGGTCGCCCAGTTCCAAGGGCTGGTCCACAAGACCGCCCTCTTCTATCGAGCAATCGAATACCTTGCGGAAGTCCTCCATTTCCTTGTCGCGGACAACCATCATCCGGTGCGTGGCACAGTCAATCATCCAGGTCATCGGCAGCCGGTAATCAGCCACCAGCGAACAGGCCTCGGCCTTGGTAGCCCGCACGAACACCAGATTGGTGGCCAATGGCTTTTCCGTCATGCGACGGCCGCTGCGTCCCGCCCGCTTGACAGGGACCCGGTTCGTCGGCACGAAATGCTCTATCTCCCGATTTGCCAACCAGTCGCGGATTTTGATTTCCTGCCGGAAATATCGGGTACGGGCCACAAACCAGTGCGGAGTAAGATCCAATGCCATTTTCGTTGACAAGATTAATTATACAAATATGGAAAAAAAAACGGTTTCTTCGCCATCTGTTGCAAGCTTTTCATTAAATTTGTTGTACAAATCGTTATGTCATGAAGCGTTTCCTCCTCCTGTTCCTGCCGGTTCTTGCCCTTCTGCTCCCGGCCCCGTCTTTCGCCCAGAAAGCATCGGAACTCAATTATGTCGATGCACAAAACCTGATGCTCATCAATCAGGGCTATGACAACACCGAACTCTACTACTCCCGCCTGCCCGAAGACCTGAAGGCAAGCACCCGCAAGGGCGTGTGGGATCTGGGCCTGAACTCCGCCGGACTGGCCATCCGCTTCTCGACGGACAGCCGCACCATCGGCTTCCGCTGGACGCTGCTCAACAATTTCATCATGCACCACATGGCCGGCACGGGCATCCGCGGCATCGACCTGTACATCCTCGACGAGAATGACCACTGGCAGTTCATCGGCACGGGCATCCCCAACGGGAAAGACACGACCAAAACCCAGATCGTCGTCAGCGGCATGGAAGGCAAGGACCACGAGTATATGGCCTATCTGCCGCTCTACGACGGCGTGACCAAAGTGGAAGTCGGCGTGACCAAGAATGCGTCCATCGGCATGCCACACCGCGACCTGCTGACCAAAGGCAAGGAGAAGCCCCTGGTCTTCTACGGTACCAGTATCACCCAGGGCGGCTGCGCCTCCCGCCCGGGCATGGTCTATACCTCTATTATAAGCCGCGCCCTGCAGAAAGAATGCGTCAACCTGGGATTCAGCGGCAACGCCCGGATGGACAAGTCGATGGCCGAGGCCGTCGCCCGCATCGACGCCGACCAGTATGTGATTGCCTGCCTGGAGAACTGCACGATCAAGGTCATGCAGGACAGCGCCTGGTATTTCCTGACCTACCTGGGGAAGAAACGGCCGGATGCCCCCATCTACATGGTCGAACACATCTGGTTCTCCCATGCGGCCGTGAACAAGGAAGTCCACGACCAGATTGCCGAGAAGAACGCCTACTGGCATGAACTGTATCTGCGCCTGCGCAAAGAGGGATACAATAATTTCCGCTACATCTCGGCCGACGGCCTGACGGGTCCCGACGGGGAAGGCGCCGTGGACGGCTGCCACCAGACCGACCTGGGATTCCTCAGGATGTCCGAAGAATTCCTACGGCACCTCAGGCGATGAATGAGACGATAAAGAAAAAACGCACTGCCTTGAAAGACAGTGCGTTTTTATTTAAGTCTGTCGGGAAGAGGTGACTCGAACACCCGACCTCTGCGTCCCGAACGCAGCGCGCTAGCCAACTGCGCCACTTCCCGATTTCCCGAATGGGACTGCAAATATAGTAACTTTTTTTAGAATCTATCGGAAATTGTTCAAAATTGTGTTCCAAAGTACGATTCCGATGGAAACCGACACGTTGAGTGAGTGTTTGGTACCGTACTGCGGGATCTCCAGGCACAGGTCGGATGCATCGACGACCTCCTGGGCAACCCCGTTCACCTCATTGCCGAAGACGAAGGCATAGCGGCGGCCGGCCTCCGGGCGGAAGTCCTGCAGCTGCGTTGCATGTTCCGCCTGCTCGACGCTGACGATCGTGTAGTTTTCGGCCCGCAGCGCGGCCACCGCCTCCAGTGCCGTGTCAAAGTGCACCCAGTCCACGCTGAATTCGGCGCCCAGGGCGGCCTTGTGGATTTCCGGGGTGGGCGGCGTGGCGGAGATGCCGCAGAGACAGATCCTGCCAATCCGGAAGGCGTCGCAGGTACGGAATGCCGAACCGATGTTGTGCTGGCTGCGCACATTGTCGAGAACCAGGACAAACGGCTCCTTGGCGGCGTCCCGGTACTGCTGGACGCTGAGCCGTCCCAATTCACTGTTTTTCAGTTTCCGAAACATCTTTTGTCAAAATTGCGGCAGCAAATATAGGAATTTGTTTTATCTTTGTAAATCTATTCCGAATGAAGTAAACAAAATAATAAATTGCCAATCTATATGAAACAAGACGTTCAAATTTCCGACCTGATCCGCAAGGAAGAGGAGCGCCAGAGCGAAGGTATCGAGCTGATCGCATCTGAAAACTTTGTGAGCAAGCAGGTGCTTGAAGCACTCGGCAGCGTGTGCACCAACAAATATGCAGAGGGTTACCCCAGGGCCCGCTACTACGGCGGATGCGAAGTTGTTGACCAGATCGAGCAGCTGGCCATCGACCGCCTGTGCAAACTTTTCGACGCCGAGTATGCCAATGTGCAGCCGCACTCGGGCGCCCAGGCCAACATGGCGGTGTTCTTCGCCTGCCTCCAGCCGGGCGACACCTTCATGGGTCTTGACCTGGCCCACGGCGGCCACCTGACGCACGGCTCCCCGGTCAATATGTCGGGCAAGATGTATCACGCCATCGGTTACCAGCTCAACAAGGAAACCGGTCTGGTCGATTACGACGATATGGAGCGCAAGGCGCTTGAATATAAACCGAAGCTCATCATCGGCGGTGCCTCCGCCTATTCCCGCGAATGGGACTGGGAGCGGATGCGCGCCATCGCCGACAAGGTGGGTGCCATCTTCATGGTGGACATGGCGCACCCGGCCGGCCTGATCGCCGCCGGTCTGCTGAAGAACCCGGTGAAATATGCCCACATCGTGACCTCCACCACGCACAAGACCCTCCGCGGTCCGCGCGGCGGCGTCATCCTCATCGGCAAGGACTTCGACAACCCGTGGGGCATCACCACGCCGAAGGGTGAGATCAAGAAGATGAGCGCCATGATCAACTCCGCCGTCTTCCCGGGCATCCAGGGCGGTCCGCTCGAGCACTGCATCGCCGCCAAGGCCGTGGCCTTCTACGAGGCCCTGCAGCCGGAATTCCGCGACTACCAGGTCCAGGTCCAGAAGAACGCCAAGGCCCTGGCCGAGGCCTTCATCAAGAAGGGCTACTACATCGTCTCCGGCGGCACCGACAACCACCTGATGCTGATCGACCTCCGTACGAAGTTCCCCGACCTGACGGGTAAAGTGGCCGAGAAAGCCCTGGTCCGCGCCGGCATCACCGTCAACAAGAACATGGTGCCGTTCGACAGCCGCAGCGCCTTCCAGACCTCCGGTCTGCGCGTCGGCACGCCGGCCGTCACCTCCCGCGGTCTGGTCGAGAAGGACATGCCGGGCATCGTCGATCTGATCGACAAGGTGCTCTGCAATGTTGAAAACGACCAGGTGATCGAGGAAGTCCGCCAGCAGGTCAAGATGAAGATGAACGGCCTGCCGCTCAACCGCTGGTAGAAATACAAAAAGAACCTGAACCAAAAAGCCTTCCGACTCGAGTCGGAAGGCTTTTTTCATTTAAGGGTTCATCAGATCTTTGTTGACGAAGCGCAGGATGTTGTAGATCGACTCGATGGCGGCGTCGGCCGGACCTTCGGGGTCGAGGAGCTTGGCCTTGTTGAGATGGTTGATGGCCTCGCCCCAGAGTTGCTGGCGCCGGTAGAGATTGCCCAGCATATACCAGCCGCTCGGATTGTCCGGCTCGCGCCGGACGAAGTCGCGCAAAGACTGATGCGCTTCTTCGAGCGCACCGGCCCGAAGAAGCGCTTCAATGTCTTGCAAAGTCTGCGGTTTACGATTCATCGTTCGTCGCGACGCTTACACCAGACCCGAGAAGCCCATGAAGGCAAGCGCCATGATACCGGCGGTCAGCAGGGCGATAGGGACACCCTTGAAGGCCTTGGGCACATTGCTCAGCTCGAGCTGTTCGCGGATACCGGCGAAGAGGATCAGCGCCAGGCCGTAGCCGATAGCCGTGGCGATGGCGAAGAGAACCGACTGGCCCAGGCCCAGCATGTGGGCGCCGGCACCGAAGTCATACTCGTTGGTGACCACCTGGATGGCCACACCCAGCACCACGCAGTTGGTGGTAATCAGCGGCAGGAAGATACCCAGGGCCTGGTAGAGCGAAGGGCTGATCTTCTTGATGATGATCTCGACCATCTGCACGAGCGAGGCGATCACCAGGATGAAGCTCACCGTCTGCAGGAATTCGATGTGGAGGGGTACCAGCACATAGTACTGGAGCAGGTAGGTAACCAGCGTGGCGATGGCCATCACAAAGGTCACGGCGGCGGTCATGCCGACGGCCGTACCGACTTTCTTGGAAACGCCCAGGAACGGGCACACGCCCAGGAACTGGCTCAGGACGACATTATTGACGAATATCGCCGAAATGAAGATAAGCAGGATTTCCATCGTTTACGCCTTTTTCGTGATTTTTCTGAAAATAACCATCAGGTAAGCCAGGACGATGAACGCACCCGGCGCCAGGACGAAGGCCAGCATGCCGTCACCCTGGATGAATTTCAAGCCGAAGGCCGAGCCGCTGCCCAGGATCTCACGCACCAGGCCGACAGCCGTCAGCGCGATGGTGAAGCCCAGGCCGATGCCCACGCCGTCGAGGGCGGAGTCGCCCACCGAATTCTTGTTGGCGAAGGCCTCGGCACGACCGAGGATGATGCAGTTGACCACGATCAGCGGCAGGAAAATGCCCAGCGCTTCGTAGAGCACCGGCACATAGGCCTGCAGCAGCAGCTGGACGATGGTCACGAACGAGGCGATCACCACGATATAGGACGGGATGCGCACCTTGTCAGGGATGAAGCGGGCGATGGCCGAGATGGTGATGTTCGAAAGGATCAACACGATCATCGTAGCCAGGCCCATGCCCATACCGTTGATGGCCGAGGTGGTGGTACCCAGCGTCGGGCACATACCGAGCACGAGCACGAAGGTAGGGTTGTTCTTGACAATCCCGTCGACGATCAGCTGAAGTTTGCTATTCTTGCCCATTGTTCTCAGTATTAACGGTTTGACAATTGGCCTTAAACACCTCGTAGGCGGCATTCACGCCCTTGAGGAAGGCCCGGGAGGTAATGGTCGAAGCCGTGATGGCGTCGATCTCGCCGCCGTCTTTGCGGACGGCGATGTTATTCACAGCCGGATTCTTGCCCTTGACCTGGGCACGCGGGGCGCTTTCCTCGTCCACGAGCTTGGCACCCAGGCCCGGGGTCTCGGAATGCGAGATGACAGAGGTGTTGTACACCGTGCCGTCGGGCGTGAAGCCCACCATCAGCTGCAGCGGACCGCCGAAACCGCCCACGGAAACCTTGATGGCGTAGCCGACCGGCTGGCCGCCCTGGGTGGCCGTATAGATCTGGCCGCCTTCCACCTCCTGGACAGCCTCGGAAGGAACGTTGTCGAACGAAGGGGTCACGGCGGCGATGGCCGCGTTGACCTTCTGGATCTCGGAGGCCTCGATCGGGGCCTTGGTCACCGCATAGACGGTACCCAGCAGGGCTGAGCACACGAGGCAGATGCCGGAAAGCACCAGCACCATGTTGCCGAATGTAGATTTTGCTGCCATTATTTCTTTACCTCCCCAAACCGGTGCGGTTTGCAATATTTGTTAAGCAGGGGCACTGCGCAGTTCATGATCAGGATGGCGAAGGATACGCCTTCCGGATAGGAGCCGAAGTAGCGGACGAACACGGTGATCAGACCGATGCCCACGGCGAAGATGATCTGTCCCTTGGTGGTCATCGGCGAAGTCACATAGTCGGTCGCCATGAAGATGGAACCCAGCAGCAGACCGCCGGTGAAGATGTTGAACACCGGGTTGGTGAAGCGCTCGGGGTTGGCAAGCCAGAAGATGCCGGAGACCACGAAGACGGTGCACAGGATGGTGACCGGGATGGTGGCCTTGATCACGCGGCGGCAGAGCAGGTAGATGAAGCCCAGGATCAGTGCAAGCGCCGAGAGTTCACCGGCCGAACCGCCCACGTTGAAGAAGAACTGCTGGGAGAAGGTCAGGTTGTCGGCGGTCAGCTGCGAAAGCGTCTGGCCGTTCTTGAGGCCTTCCTTGACGGCACCCAGCGGGGTGGCGCCGGAGAAGGCGTCCACGATGCCGAACATCGAACCGGCGTCGTCCCAGGTGGTCATCAGCACCGGGAAGGAGACCAGCAGGAACACACGGCCTACGAGGGCCGGGTTGAAGATGTTCTGGCCCAGGCCGCCGAAGGTCATCTTGGCCACGCCGATAGCCACGACGGAGCCGATCACGATGAGCCACCACGGCGCGTTGGGCGGCAGGTTGAGCGCCAGCAGGACGCCGGTGACGGCGGCGGAAAGGTCGCAGACCGTAACCGGACCCTTGATCAGATATTTCTGGATAAGGAACTCCGTCAGGACGCAGGTGGCCACGCCCGCGATGATCAGCACGAGGGCCGACCAGCCGCTTGCGAGGACCGACACCAGCATCGCCGGGGTCAGGGCGATGAGCACGTCGCGCATGATGGTCTGCGTGCTCTCGGGGCCGTGCGTATGCGGAGAAGGTGATACGAAAAGTTTGTTCATCAGTCGTCTATTTTTTAGGTCTGCTACGCATAATCTTCATAACTTCCGCCTTGCTGATGCGGATCATATCGAGAAGCGGAATGCCGGCCGGGCAGGTGAAACTGCAGCAGCCGCATTCGATGCAGTCGAACACGCGCTCTTTCTCGAGCTCGTCGTAGCGGCCGCCGGCGCGGCTGAGCTTGTTGAGCAGCCACGGCTCCAGGCCCATCGGGCAGGCCGATGCGCACTTCGAGCAGCGGATGCAGGCCGATTCGCTGCGACGGCGCGTCTCGGCTTCGGTCAGCACCAGGATGGCGCCGTTGGCCTTGACGGTAGCCGCGTCGAGGTTGGCGATGGCACGGCCCATCATCGGACCGCCGCTGATCACCTTCGCGGCATTCTCGGGCAGGCCGCCCGCCACTTCGAGGATCTTCGACATCGGCGTACCGATGCGGACCTTGTAGTTGTGCTGGGCCGGCAGGCAGCGGCCGGTGACGGTGATGACGTTGTCGATCGTCGGTTTGTTTTTCTGGACGGCCTCATAGACAGCCAGCGAGGTGCCGACGTTCTGGACCACGGCACCCGTGTCGATCGGCAGCGCGCCCGAAGGAACCTGCCGGCGGATGACCGCGTCGATGAGCTGTTTTTCACCGCCCTGCGGATAGCGTTTCTTGAGGGTGACGACCTCGATCTGCGGGAAAGCCTTGGCCGCTTCCGTCATCGAGGCGATGGCGGCGGGCTTGTTCTCCTCGATGCCCACATAGCCGCGGGTAACGCCGAGGGCTTTCATCATGATGGCGCCGCCGATGAGGATCTCCTGCGGACGCTCCCGCATGATGCGGTCGTCGCTGGTCAGGTACGGCTCGCACTCGGTACCGTTGAGAATCAGACATTCGGCCTTCTTGTCCTTGGGCGGGGCGAGTTTCACGTGGGTCGGGAAGGAGGCGCCGCCCAGACCGACTACGCCGGCCTTCTTGACCTTCTCGATGATCTCTTCGGGGGAATAGGGAATCTCGCTGATGATGCGGTCGCTCCGGTCGATGTCTTCCATCCACTCGTCGCCCTCGACCGTGATCTCGACGTGCGGGACCATGTTGCCGGCGATGTCGGCCCGCGGTCCGATCGACTTGACGGTACCGGAGACCGGAGAATGGACATAAGCGGAAATGAAGCCGGAAGGTTCGGCAATCACCTGGCCCACCTTCACCTTGTCGCCCACCGCCACGACCGGCGTGGCCGGGGCGCCCAGATGCTGTGCCATCGAAACGTAGGCGGTCTCGATCGCAGGGAAGACCTCGATCGCAGCTTCTGCGGAGATCTTGTTGTCGTGCGGATGGACGCCGCCGATTCTAAACGTTTTCTTCATTGGGCTTTTCTTCAATTTTGGGTTTCGGAGGGAAATTGACTTCGTGGATGGCGTGCGTCGGGCAGACCTCTACGCACTTGCGGCACATCTTGCACTTGGTGAAGTCGATGTAAGCCACGTTGTTCTCGACCGTAATGGCACCGAACGGGCAGGTCTTGGCGCACTTGCCGCAGCCGATGCAGCCCACGCTGCAGGCCTTGCGGGTGACGGCGCCCTTGTCCTTGTTGATGCAGGAGACGAAAACGCGGCGGTTCTTGAATCCCTTGGCGCGAAGCTCGAGGATCCCTTTCGGGCAGGCTTTGACACAGGAGCCGCAAGCGGTGCACTTGTCTTCGTCCACCACGGCGATGCCCTTCTCGGGATCGACGTGGATGGCGTCGAACTGGCAGGCGGCTTCGCAGTCGCCCTTGCCCAGGCAGCCGAACTTGCAGCCGGTGTCGCCGGCATACAGACTGGCCATCACCTTACAGGAGGAATAGCCGTCATACACATTGGTACGCGCGCGATTGGCCAGCGATCCGCTGCAGCGCATCACCGCCACCATCGGGGCTTTCTCTTCCACCGCGCGGCCGAGCGCCTCGGCGACTTTGGTCATCACCGGGTTGCCGCCCACCGGGCAGAAGAAACCGTCCATGCTCGGAGCTTTCACGACATTCTCTGCGAATGCGTGACAGCCTGCTTGTCCGCAGCCGCCGCAGTTCGCGCCGGGGAGGATCGACTCGACCGTTCCGATCCGGGGATCTTCCTCAACCTTGAACTTCTGCGCCACGAAGTAGAGCACGACTGCGAAAAGCAGACCGAGCGCTACCAGACAGGCAATCGTAAAAAGAATAGTTCCAGTCATTTAGGTTGTTTTTCGATTGAAAAAATAAATATTTTGGAAATTTTGTTTCTCATCAGGAATACGCCCAGATACCACAGGGCGACCACGCCGAGCGAGCCGAGCCCCATAAGGAGTTCATCGGCTCCGCAAAGCGAGAATACGAGGATGGAGGCCATCAGCAGGATGAGCGGGACCACATAGGCAAGCCACACGGCCTGCGTCCCCATCGCGGAGCGCATCACTACATTGACCGTTTCGCCCACCTGGTAGTCTTCGGCCAGCGTCGTGACATCCTGCGCGACCTCGACCACCTTGACCGCCTCGTCGGAAGCGCCGCAGACAGCTTTGGCGTGACAGGCGGCGCAGGCCGACTTGTTGACAATCTCCACGGAAATGTAATCCTTGTCAACGGCAATCACGCGGCCTTCGTGTTCGATACGTTCTTTAGCCATGGTTACAGATCGAAATCATCATTGGGATAAGCATTCATCCGGGACTGCACGGTCGTATAGCCGGCAGACGGATCCTGCGCAGGCTCGTCATAGGGACGGTCGTTGTAGTCCACGAACTTGACCTCGGACGAGAGGAAACGCATCTTGACGTCGCAAACCTCGCCGTTGCGGTGCTTGGCGATGATCAGGTCGGTCTCGCCGGGGAATCCGCCTTCGTCCTGGACGCCCAGGAATTCCGGACGGTGGATGAACATCACGATGTCGGCGTCCTGCTCGATGGCGCCCGACTCGCGCAGGTCGCTCAGCTGCGGGCGCTTGTTGCCGCCGCGCGTCTCGACCGAACGGTTGAGCTGCGACAGGGCGATGATCGGCACGTTGAGTTCCTTGGCGATGGCCTTCAGCGAACGGGAGATGGCGGCCACCTCCTGCTCGCGCATGCCCTTGAGCTCGGGCGGACCGGTCATCAGCTGCAGGTAGTCGATGATGATGAGCTTCACGTGCTGCTTGTTGACCAGGCGGCGCGCCTTGGAGCGGAATTCGTAGATGGAGAGCGAGGGCGTGTCGTCGATCCACAGCGGGGCGCGGGAGAGATTGTTCAGCCCGTTTTCGAGCTGGGCCCACTCGTCCTGCGTCATCTTCTTGGCGCCGCGCAGTTTCTCCGAGGGAAGGCCCGTCTCGCTGATCATGATACGGGTCACCAGCTGGGTGTCGGGCATCTCAAGCGAGAAGAAGGCCACGGGGATGTGGTGGTCCACCACCATATTGCGGGCCATCGTCAGCACGAAAGCGGTCTTACCGACGGAAGGACGGGCGGCCAGGATGATCAGGTCTGCGGCCTGCCAGCCGAAGGTCACCCGGTCGATGCCGGTATAGCCCGAGGGTACGCCGCTGAGGCCGTCCTCGCGCTTCTGGTTGGCCTGGATCTGTTCCATCGCCCGGTTGATGACCGAGGCGATGGGCTTGGTCTCGCTCCGGACATTGCGCTGGGCCAGCGTGAAGACGCGCTCCTCCGCCGTGTCGATCAGGTCGTCGACGGCCAGGGAGTCGTCGAAGGCGGCCTTCTGCACTTCGTAGGAAATGGAAATCAGTTCCCGCTGCAGGAATTTCTGCAGCAGGACCTTCGTATGGTATTCGACGTGGGCCGCCGCACCGATCTTGGTGGACAGCTGGCTCAGGTAGGCCATGCCGCCGACCTCTTCGAGCTCGCCGCGCTTGGTCAACTCGTCCGACACCGAGAAGATGTCGACCGGGTCGTTGCGGCCCGACAGGGTGGTGATGGCCTCGAAAATCTTCTTGTGGACGTCCTTGTAGAAGCAGTCGGCCTGCAGTTGGTCCAGCACGTCGGGCACGACCTCCGGTTCCAGCAGCAGCGCACCGAGGACGGCTTCCTCAATGTCGATGGCCTGCGGCGGTTTGCGGCCGCCGAAATCCTCGGCGATCGCATCCAGGTTCACCCGCTGCGGCTTCTTTTCGTTCTTGGGCGCCCTTGCCACCGTTTAGTTCTCCTTCTCGAAAGCGGAGCTGACCAGGATACGTCCGCAGTACTCGCAGACAATGATCTTCTTGCTCTCTTCGATGTCGAGCCGCCGCTGCGGCGGGATCTTGTTGAAGCAGCCGCCGCAGGCGTCACGCTTGACGGTGACCACGGCCAGCTTGTTGTGCGCATTGGCGCGGACCTTGGTGTAGGCCACCATCATGCGCTCGTCGATCTGGCCCACGAGATTCTCGCGCTCCTTGAGCAGCGCTTCCTCCTCCTTGGCCGTCTCCTCGACGATGGAATCGAGTTCCTTCTTCTTCTCGACCAGGTCTTCTTCGCGGGTCTTGAGCGATTTCTGGGCCTCTTCGATGATCTGCTTCTTCTCGGAGATCAGGGCTTCGTTCTCCCGGATCTTCTTGGCGGCGATCTGCTGCTCGAGATCCTGGTATTCGATCTCCTTGCTGATGGACTCGTACTCGCGGTTGTTCTTCACGTTGTCACGCTGCGCATCGTACTTGGCGACCAGGTGCTTGCTCTCTTCGATGGCATGCTTGTGCTCCGTATTGGCCTTCTCGATTTCCTTGATCTCGGCCTTGGTATTGGTGATGCGGGTATGGAGTCCTGCAATCTCGTCCTCCAGGTCCTGGACCTCCAGCGGCAGTTCACCGCGCAGGAGGTAGATCTTGTCGATCTTGGTGTCGGTCTGCTGGATCCGGTACAGCGTATGGAGTTTCTGCTCCATCGCGATCGAATCGGTGTCGGCCATGTTCTTCTGCAGGGAAACGAAGGTTTCCCGCTGGTCGATCGGAGTGACGATCTTGTTTACCTTCTTTTTTGTAGCCATAATCTTGCTAGTAATAGTGTATCGGGTTGTTGTTTTCTTGCTTTGCCGTGTAAACTGCAAATGTAGGCATTTTTTTCCGAAGTACCGTAACGAACTTTGAGACTATCTCCACCTCGCTCTCCCAATGCCCGATATCGAGGATCATCCGGCCTTCCGGAACGAAGAAACGGTGATACGACACGTCGCCCGTCACGAAGGCGTCGGCGCCGGCCCGGAAGGCCGCCTCCGCGAAGGAGGAGCCGGATCCGCAACTGGTCGCCACGCGGAACACTTCCGGCACGGGTGCCGAGCAGCGCAGCACCCGCAGGGCGAAGCGCTCCTTGACCCACGTGCAGAACGCCTCGCCGGTAAGCGGCTCGGGCAGCAGGCCGATGAAGGCCAGGCCGGTCTCGTCGAGCGGCTGGGGCTCAACCAGACCCAGGCGGGCCGCCATCAGGGCATTGACGCCGCCCTCGGCCTTGTCGGCATTGGTATGGGCGGCATAGACCACGATGCCGTGGCGGACAGCCAGGATGACCACCTCCCCCACGGGATCGTCCGGATCGATGTGCTTGAGTCCGCCGAAAATCAGGGGATGGTGCGTCACCACCATGTCGGCGCCACGGGAAACGGCTTCCCGCAGCAGGGCGGGCGTACAGTCGAAGCCCACCAGCACCCCGTGCACCTCGGCTTCGGGGCTGCCGACACAGAAGCCGGCGTTGTCCCAGGATTCCTGGGTCCGGAGCGGCGCGAATTCCTCCAGGACGGCTGCGATTTCTCCTGCTTTCATGGTCAGATGCTTTCGTAGATTTCGGACAGCTGGGAACGGATGGCGTAGAGTTTCTCCACGATCTGCCGCTTGTGGTCGAGACCGTCGCGGTTCTCGTCCAGTTTGCGGGCAGCCCCGTCGAGCGTCAGTCCCTCCACCCGGGTCAGGTAGTGGATGAGCCGGATGTTTTCGACATCTTCCGGATGGAAGAGCCGGTTTCCCTTGGCATTGCGTTCCGGCTTGATATAGCGGGGAAAGGTATCCGACCAGAAACGGATCGTGGAGACTTCCTCCCCCAGCATGGCGGCCACTTCGCCGATTTTGTAATAGAGTTTTTCTGCCATAGAAGCTATTGTTTCTCAGTCCATCGACTGGCCCGTCGTCAGGGCGAGCGTCATCATTTCACGGTAAGTCGCCGGCGAAAGCTCGGCAAAGAAATAGTTGACCGGATCCTGCACGAATCCGTCGCGCAGCACTTCGTAGTGCAGGCAGGGAGCGAAACAGGTCCCGCTCTGTCCGACAGTGCCGATGAGCGCGCCCTGCCGGAGGTTCTGCCCCTGGGAGACACGGATGTCGGCCAGATGGGCATAGACCGTGCGGAAGCCGCCCTTGTGGGCGACCGTCACCTGATTGCCCATCCCCTTCTCGCTGCGGACCACCTGGACCACCTGCCCGTCGGCGCTGCAGCGCACCGGCGTCCCGGCAGGAGCCATCAGGTCGAGTCCGCTGTGGTCGCGGATGGTCTTGTAGAAAGGATTGACCTTCTTGCCCACGGAGGCACCGGTCTGCACCGGCGAGAACGGGGTGATCGGCACGATCGAAGGGATGGCCGTCGGCACCAGGCTTCCGCCGCTGAAGGTCGTATCGATCTCCGTCAGGAAACGGCTCACCTCCGAGGCGGCGGATTCCATCCGCTTGACGAGCGCATAGGCATCCCACACCAGGTCGGTTTCGGGCATATCCTCCAGCTCGGCGCCCGAAGGCCGCAGGCTGTCCTGGGCCGAGAGCAGGTAATTGGGCGCTTCGGTGTTGAAGAGGTCGCGGTAGATGGCGCGGTCGCGCTCCTGCAGGTGCCCGACGCTGCCCTCGACCAGGCCGAGGCGCTCGTTCAGGGCCGTGTATTCGGCTTCCAGCAGGCGGTTCTCCCGCTCCAGCTCCTGCTCGCGCTCCGTGCTGAAGGCCAGGGCGAAGACCAGGTAAAACGCGACGGCGGCCGCCAGGACGGCCAGGGAATAGCGCACGATGGCCAGCAACACGCCCCGCAGGCTCACCCGTTTCGGCTTGAAGCCGCCCGATTCCCTGTCAAATACATATTTAGCCATTGCCGCGCACCAGTTTATTGTATTCTTCCGGCGTCACGTCCGGATTGAGGAAATTCCAGGGATTGATCTGCGTGCCGCGGTAGATCACCTCGTAGTGCAGGTGCGGGCCGGTCGAAAGGCCGCTGCTGCCCAGGGTACCGATCCGGTCGCCGCGGATGACCACCTGGCCCTGGGTCACCTTGATCTCTTTCAGGTGGGCGTAGCGGGTCTTGTAGCCGAAGCCGTGGTCGATGACAATCACGTTGCCGTAGCCCGAGAAATTGACCTCGGTGGATTCCACCACGCCGTCGCCGGTGGCATAGACCGGCTGGCCCGCCGGTCCGGCCAGGTCGATGCCTTCGTGAAAGACGATGGTCTGGCGGATGGGATGGAAGCGGGCCCCGAAGGGGCTGGTTATCTGGACGTTCTTGGGATTGACCGGATAGATGGAGGGGATGCACGAGGCCATGTCGCCCGCCCGGCTGGAATAGACCTTCACTTCGTCGAAGGAGACCGACTGCACATAGGCTTTGCGCATCAGGCCGTCCACCCGGGCGGCCGAGGCGGCCATCAGGTCCTGATGGGCCAGGCCGAGGAAAGCGGCATAGCGGTCTTCCCCGCCCAGGCCGGCTTCCCGCGTGGCGGCGGGAACTTCCTCCATGCCGAATACCGGACGGTACACCAGGTTGTCGCGCAGGGCCAGTTCCTGCAGCTGCTGGTCGTCGGCGTCGATCCGGCCGTCCAGCAGCGCGAGCTGCTCGGTCAGGATGCGGTTCTGCCGCTCCAGCAGCAGGGTCTTGGGCGTGTCCAGGCCGAGGGTGCGGGTGAAAACGAAGAAATACAGCAGGAAAAGGGCCAGGCCGCCCAGCAGGACGCCGCCCGTCTTGTAGAAAGCGGCGCGGACCGACCGCCGGTCGATCTCGTACGATTGGGTCTGCTGGTTGAAAATATATTTCTCGCCCGCCATTTCAAGCACAAATCAGAAGATATATCTTTGCAAAATTACGGAAAAATACCCGGAAAAAAACTATTTTTGTGCCAAATTACAATAAATACGCGTCTATGACAGACAAAGAGATCAGGAAGACCTTCACGGACTTCTTTGCAAGCAAGGGACATACGATCGTCCCCTCCGCCCCGATGGTGGTCAAGAACGACCCCACGCTGATGTTCACCAATGCCGGCATGAACCAGTTCAAGGACATTTTCCTGGGCAATGCGCCGGCGGCGGCCCGGCGGGTGGCTGACAGTCAGAAATGCCTTCGCGTCAGCGGAAAGCACAACGACCTGGAAGAGGTCGGTCACGATACCTACCACCACACGATGTTCGAGATGCTCGGCAACTGGAGCTTCGGCGACTATTTCAAGAAAGAGGCCATCGACTGGGCCTGGGAACTGCTGACCGAAGTGTACAAGCTCCCGAAGGACCGGCTCTACGCCACGGTCTTCGAAGGCTACGAGCCCGACGGCCTGGGCCCCGACAGCGAAGCGCGGGAGCACTGGCTCAAATACCTGCCGGCCGAACGGATCATTCCCGGCAACAAGCACGACAACTTCTGGGAAATGGGCGACACCGGCCCCTGCGGCCCGTGCAGCGAGATCCACATCGACCTGCGCGACGACGCCGAGCGCGCCGCCGTCCCGGGCGAGCAGATGGTCAACCAGGGCCATCACCTGGTCATCGAGATCTGGAACCTCGTCTTCATGCAGTTCAACCGCAAGGCCAACGGCTCGCTGGAGCCGCTGCCCGAACGCCACGTCGATACCGGCATGGGCCTGGAGCGCCTCTGCATGGCCATCCAGGGCAAGAAGAGCAACTACGACACCGATGTGTTCACCGGCATGATCGACGCCATCGCACGCCTGAGCGGCGTTGCCTACGTGCCCGACAGCCAGGTGGGCGTGGCCATGCGCGTGATCGCCGACCACATCCGGGCCATCAGCTTCTCCATCACCGACGGCCAGCTGCCCAGCAACGTGAAGGCCGGCTACGTGATCCGCCGCATCCTGCGCCGGGCCGTCCGCTACGGCTACACCTTCCTCGGCCTGAAAGAGCCGTTCCTCTGCCGCCTGGTGCCGCAGTTGATCGCCGACATGGGCGAGGCCTATCCCGAACTCGTGGCCCAGCAGCAGCTCGTGGAGCGCGTCATCAAGGAAGAGGAAGAAGCCTTCCTCCGCACGCTCGACAAGGGTATCCGGCTGATGGACACGATTATGGAAAAGAGCCGCGAGAGCAAGGTCATCGCCGGAACGGACGCCTTCACGCTCTACGACACCTTCGGCTTCCCGATCGACCTGACCGAACTGATTGCCGCCGAGAACGGCATGAAGGTCGATATGGACGGCTTCAACGTGGAACTGGGCAAACAGAAGGAGCGCGCCCGCAACGCCACCGCCGTGGAAAACGGTGACTGGGTGGAACTGCATCCCTTCACCGAATGTGAATTCCTGGGCTACGACGCCCTCGAGACCACGGCCACGCTGATGAAATACCGCACCGTCAAGGCCAAGAACAAGGAATTCCTCCAGCTGGTCTTCGACCGCACCCCGTTCTACGGGGAAATGGGCGGCGAGGTCGGCGACACCGGCACCCTCACGGCCCCCGACGGGGAAGTCATCCGCATCCTCAACACCGTCAAGGAAAACAACCTGACCATCCATATCGCCGAACGCATCCCCGCCGCCCAGGAAGGCAGCTTCAAGCTCTGCGTGGACGGCGTGCGCCGGCAGAAGATCGCCAACAACCACACTTGCACCCACCTGCTCCACCAGGCACTCCGCGAGATCCTCGGCCCGCACGTCGAGCAGAAGGGCTCGTTTGTCTGCAACCAGTATTTCCGCTTCGACTTCTCGCATTTCGAACGGCTTGGCGACGACAAGATCGACCAGGTGGAACGCCGCGTCAACGCGCTCATCCGTGAGAACTTCCCGCTCTGCGAGAAACGCGACGCGACCATGGAGGAGGCCCGCGCCCAGGGCGCCATGGCCCTCTTCGGCGAGAAATACGGCGACCGCGTCCGCGTGGTCCGCTTCGGCGACAGCGTGGAACTGTGCGGCGGCTGCCACACCCGCGCCACCGGCACCATCGGCTTCTTCAAGATCACGGGCGAATCGGCCATCGCGGCGGGCATCCGGCGCATCGAGGCCGTTACGGGCCTGGAGGCCGAAATGGCCGTCGATGCGATGGAGAATTCCCTGCGCGCAGCCAAGGCTTTCTTCAACAACGTCCCCGACCTGGCCGGAGCCATCCGCAAGATGATCGACGAGAACAGCGACTACAAGAAGAAGATGGAGGAAGTCATCCGCGAGCGCACCGTCCTGCTCAAACAGGATCTGATCGCCCACGCCCGGGAAATGAACGGCCGGCGCGTGATCGTCATCGACCGGAGCGCCGATCCGCAGATGCTCCGCAATGCCGCCCTCATGCTGCAGAACGAGACGGAGAACCTCGTCGTGGCCGCGGCCTATGAGGCGGGCGGCAAGCCGCAGCTGCTGCTCATGTACTCCCCCGACCTGGTGAAGGCGGGCAAGAACGCCCAGGCCGACGTCAAGGACGCAGCCAAATGTATCCAGGGCGGCGGCGGCGGACAGCCCGGCCTGGCCACGGCAGGTGGCAAGAATCTTGCTGGTCTGAGCGAAGCGCTCGAAAAGCTGCTCACCGCCGCCACCAAATAAGACGCTGTTTTGAAGAAACTCGACCTTTACCTGATCAAGAAGTTCATGGGCCCCTTCCTGGTGGTCTTCATGATTGTCATGTTCGCCTTGTCGCTGCAGTTCATCTGGCAGTACATCAACGACCTGGCGGGTAAAGGCCTGAGCCTGGGCGTCATCTTCGAGTTCTGGGGATGGGCCTCCTGCACGCTGCTTCCCAACGAGATTCCGCTAGCCACCCTGCTGGCCTCCATCATGACCCTCGGCGGGCTGGGCGAACGCAACGAGCTGCTGGCGATGAAAGCCGCCGGCATCTCGCTGATGCGCATCATGATGCCGCTGGTGGTCATCTCCGCGCTGATCACCGTGGGCGCCTTCTTCGTGGCCGACCGGCTGGTCCCCTACGCCTTCAACAAGGTCTATACCCTCAAGGAAGACATCACCCGCACGCGCGACGAGATCAAGATTCCGACCGGCATCTTCTACAACGGCATCGACGGCTACATCCTCCGCGTGGAGGACCGCAACGAGGAGAGCGGCATGATGTACGACCTGATCATCTACGACCACACCGCCAACACCGGCAACGTCAACATGACCGTGGCCGACAGCGGACGCATCGAGATCACGCCCGACAAGGAGAACCTGATCTTCGACCTCTACCACGGCTGCTCCTACACCGAGAACAACAAGATGAACTTCCGCGATACGACGCTCCAGCTCAGCCGCCTGCGCTTCGACGAGCAGCAGCTGATCATCCAGCTCAACAACTATCGCTTCCAGCGTTCCGAGAAAGACAACTACGGCGACGAGCTCAAATCGCTCGGCCTCAAACGCCTGCAGACCGACCGCGACTCCATCAGCCGGGAAGTGGACACCCTTGTCCGCAAGCAGCTTCCGCGCTTTGCCAGCACCGTGGGCATGAATTATCTCTACCAGCTCGACACCGCGCTCAGCCGCAGCAAGACCTACAAGGGCGACTTCAACCTCGACAGCCTCACCGCCACGCTCACGCCCGAGCAGCTGCAGCGGGCCCGGCGCTCCGCCGCCGGCAAGGCCGAACTCGGCGAGGAGCAGGTCAAGAATTTCGAAAGGGAAACCAGCTACAACATCGGGATGATCCGGCGCATCGACGTGGAATCCATCATCAAGTTCACCCTGTCGCTTTCCTGCCTGATCTTCTTCTTCGTCGGAGCCCCGCTGGGCGCCATCATCCGGAAGGGCGGGTTCGGCACGCCGGTGGTCATCTCGATCCTCCTGTACCTGATCTACTACATCATCGACATCATCGGGCGGAAACTGGCCACCAAGAGCGGCACCCTGACCCCGTGGGAAGGCGCCCTGGTCTCCACGCTGGTCCTGCTGCCGGTCGCCATCCTGCTGACCCGCAAGTCCACGCAGGACTCTTCGCTCTTCAACCCCGATTCCTACAAGGAATTCTTCCGGCGCATCGGGCGCTGGATGTCAAAACGCTACCATCGTTTCATGAATCTCTTCCGCAAAGGCGGCGGCAAGATCCGCATCGTCTATATGGGCACGCCCGAATTCGCCGTGGCCCCGCTCGACAAACTCATCCAGGCCGGCTATGAGATCGCCGGCGTCGTCACCACCGTCGACAAACCCAGCGGCCGCGGCCTGACCCTGCACGAAAGTGCCGTCAAACAATACGCCGTCGCACACGGCATCCCCGTGCTGCAACCCGAAAAACTCCGGGATCCGGCCTTCCTCGAACAGCTGGCCGCCCTGAAAGCCAATCTCTTCGTGGTCGTCGCCTTCCGGATGCTGCCCAAGGAGGTCTGGCAGATGCCCGCCCTGGGCACCTTCAACCTGCACGCCTCGCTGCTGCCGCAGTACCGCGGCGCGGCCCCGATCAACTGGGCGATCATCAACGGCGAGAAATTCACCGGCGTGACCACCTTCCTGCTCGACGAGCAGATCGATACCGGCAATATCCTGTTCCAGGAATCCTGTGCCATCGAATCCTACGAAGACGCCGGGGCGCTTCACGACAAACTCATGGCCCTCGGCGCCGACCTGGTGCTCAAGACAGTCGATGCCATCGAAAACCGGCGGGCCAAACCCTACGAACAGACGCTCGGCATCAACAAGACCCTCAAGCCCGCGCCGAAGCTCACCCGCGACAACTGCCACATCGACTGGAGCCGCAGCGCCCGCACGGCCAGCCTGCTCATCCGCGGCCTGAGCCCCTACCCGGCCGCCTGGACCACGCTGGTCAAGGAAGACGGGACCCAGGTGGGCGTCAAGATCTACGACAGCTACGTCGTGCGCTGCGCCGAGGACGATCCGCGTCCGGCCGGCCACATCACCAGCGACGGAAAGACCTTCCTGGAAGTCCGCTGCGGCAAGGATGCCCTACGCATCCTCAACCTCCAGATGGCCGGCAAGAAGCGGATGGACATCGGCGCCTTCCTCCTGGGCTTCCGCGAGCCCGAACGCGCCCGCTTCGAATAGCGCGCCGATTTTCCGCTTCGAATAGCGCGCCGATTTTGGGCGCTGGAGATCAACAACCTGATATACAGCCGTTTACAAAAAGTAGCCCCTCCCTAGACGGGAGGGGCTACTTTTATAAAATCGCTCATTTTCAGAAGATTAACCTCCAGAGCGAAAATCGATGGCTCTTCAGGCGTTCTGTTGTTTTTCGCCGATGACCTTCAGCATGTCGTCGACCATCGCGTCGATGTCCCATTCGGGTTTCCAGCCCCACTCGGCGCGGGCGCAGGAGTCGTCCATCTTGTTGGGCCAGGAATCGGCGATGGCGGCCTTCACCGGATCGACCTTGTAGTCGAAGGTGGCATCGGGAATGCGCTTCTTGATGACTTCGAACAGCTCTTTCGGGCAGAAGCTCATGCTGGCGATGTTGAAGCTGTTGCGGTGCACGAGTTTGGCCGGGTCGGCTTCCATCACTTCCACGGCGGCGCGTAGGGCGTCGGGCATATACATCATATCCATATAGCTGTCTTCGGGCACTTCGCAGGTGTAGTGGTGACCCGGTTTGAGGATCTCGTAGAACACTTCCACGGCGTAATCGGTGGTGCCGCCGCCGGGGAGGGCGCCATTGGAGATGATGCCCGGGAAGCGGACGCTGCGGGCATCCACGCCGAAGCGCTGGTAGTGGTAGTCGCTCAGCAGTTCACCGGTCACCTTGCAGATGCCGTAGATGGTGTTCGGGCGCATGATGGTGTCCTGCGGGGTGTTGTCGTGCGGGGTGTTCGGGCCGAAGGCGCCGATGGAACTCGGGGTGAAGATCGAGCATTTGTGCGCCTGGGCGATATTGAGCGCGTTGATCAGCGCGGTGATGTTCAGGTGCCAGGCCACGCCGGGCATGTGTTCGCCTTTGGCGCTGAGCAGTGCGACGAGGTTATAGATCGCATCGACCTTGTATTTGACCACCAGCTCGTCAAATTTCTTCTCGTCGAGCACGTCAAGTTTCTCCGCAATGGCCGTGCGGCCGAGCTTTTCGACCAGTTCGTCTTTCAAATCTGCCGCAATTACATTATCTTCGCCATAAATATGCTGGAGATACGGGACCAGTTCGGTACCGATCTGTCCGCCCGCTCCAACCACAAGAATCCGTTTCATACTTTTATTAATTTACTGATTTTTCGATTTTGCCCACAAATTTAATAAAAATCGATGAACGTGCATACGGTTTCTTGGATTTCGGCGCCGCAAAGGTAAAAACTGTAGCCGGAGAAGGCCGCCGCGCTTACGAAAACTATCTGGCGGAAGGCCGGAACGGTGACATGGGCTATCTGGCCCGCAACCTCGAGAAACGCTTCGACCCGGCCCTGCTGGTGCCCGGCGCGCAGAGCGTACTCTGCTTCCTGGCGCCCTACGGCCGGGCATCCGGCGGAATCGCCGGTTTCGCCCAGGGCGTAGATTACCACAAGGTAGTCAAAGACAGGCTGTTTGCCGTAATGGAAGAGCTGCAGGCCCAGTTTCCGGGGTTCGCCGGCCGGCCGTTTGTGGACAGCGCTCCGGTGCTCGAACGCTTTTGGGCGGTCGAGGCCGGGCTGGGCTTCATCGGCCAGAACAATTTCTTCATCTCCCCGACGTACGGCCTTCGGACCATCATCGGCGTGATCATCTGCAACATCCCCGCCGAACGCTTTGCGCCGCACGCCCCGCTGGCCGCCACCAGCTGCGGCGCCTGCGGCGCCTGCCTGCGGGCCTGTCCTTCGGGCGCGCTCCGCGCCCCCTTCGACCTGGACGCCCGCCGCTGCATCTCCTACCTGACCATCGAGTCGAAGGAGCCGCTGCCGGAAGACCTCGCCGCCGCGGCGCACCGCCGTGGCTGGCGTTTCGGCTGCGAGGAATGCATGCGCGCCTGCCCGTGGGACAAGCCGCTGACGCCGCTCCCGGAGTTCGAGACGCACCGCCGCGAACTGGAAACGATGAGCGACGCCGACTGGGCGTCGCTCCCGGAAGAGGAATTCGAACGGCGCTTCGCCGACTCGGGCCTGCAGCGGGCCGGCCTGTCCCGTCTGTCAGGCGTCGACGAAAAACAGCAGGACGCCTGAAGGGTGTGACAGCGTCAGCGTGAAGGAAGCGGAAAGCGCCTCGTTGAGCGTCGCCTTCCAGAGCGTATCGAAACGGACTTGACCGGTCGGGTATTTCAGCCCGGCCGATTCTATTGTCAGGGTATTGTCGAAGGCGAAGATCGAAATCTGCTGCCCGGGAACGGAAGGCAGCGTAGCCGTGTCGAAGATGGCTTCGAAACGGCCGTAGTCGGTGAGCATCGTCACGGGGCACGCCGCTTCGCGGGCATAGTCGAGCAGCAGGGAGATGTTGCCCAGCGTATGGTCTTCCCGCCGGCCCGTCGCCCCGACGATCGTAATGCGCGAAGGCGACAGCGGCAGCGACAGGTGAAAGGCCTTCGTCAGATCGTTGTCATCCTGCTCGCTGATATGCGTGATCCGGTCGGCGAAGCGTTTCCGGAATGCCGGCGACAGCGAATCGAGATCTCCGACGATCCGGTCGGGCTCCAGTCCGTGCGCCACCAGCGCCTCCGCCGCCGAGTCGCAGCAGATGCGCAGGTCCGCTTCCCGTAGCGCCCGCAGCGGCGCCGCCGCCTGCGGGAAATCGCCCGCCGCCAGGATGACGATATGCTTTTTTGGCAAAGTATGCATTTGCTTATCCCTTGTTCGGCTGTACGTTACGGCAAACGCTCGAAATACGCCCGCAGGTCCTGCCAGCGGTAGTAGGGGCCCTTATAGGGCTTGAGCGCCGGAATCGTGGTCTCCTGCTCGTTGCGGAGGATTTTCACCAGCACGTCGCCGCGCTTGTCGTGATAGAAAATCAGCTGCAGGTTGGAGCCCATCGGCATCTGCTGGAAACTGTACCAGCCGCGTTCGGCCGCCTGTGTCATGGAGATGGTCTCCTCGTAGCCTTCCAGGCGCAGGTAACTGAGCAGCGGCAGCAAGCCCGAATCGTGGCCGAAACGCAGGTCGGCGGCCACGTCGTTCCCGGCGATGGCGGCATCGGCTTTCTTCACGAAGTCGGCGATGATCTTGCGGCCGGTCTCATTGAAGCGGCAGCCGTTCTCCAGGGTATTGGCCATCGAGTCGAAATGCGACAGGTTCTCACAGTACCACAGATTGTACAGCTCGTCTTCGGTGAAGAAGCCGAGGATGTCGGGCAGGTCCGGGTAGTCGTCGGCCAGGCACTGGTTGATGCCGCCGGCATAGAAAACATAGTAGATGAACTGGCGCACACTGTATTTTCCCAAATGCTGCGCGGCGGTCCAGGGATCACTGAACCAGGCATTCATCACACGCTCCGGATTGAAACGGGCGTTGAGCACCGAATCGAAGACGGCGCTGTGCGAGCGGTTGCGCGGCACGGACGTTCCCGGCGAGATGTGTTTCATGAAACGCTCGCCGGCATAGATGTCGAAGCGCAGCTGCGGCGCATCGGCCTTGAGGATCATCGTGAAATTGGCCAGGGACTGGATGCAGCGCTGCACGTAGCTGGATTCGGCCACCACGCGGTCGCGGCCGCTCTGGGCGAATACGCCCGGCACCCGCTCGTAAAGACGCTGCGCGATGCCCTGGTGCTCGCGGCCGCCGCGGAGCGTCAGGTAGCCGGCCTGGTCTTCATGGCTCTGCTCCAGCGCCTTGAGTGCCTGGTGCAACGCCTGGCCTTCCGCCGACAGAACCCCCAGGGAATCGAGTCCGTCGAACAGATAGGATACCCGTGTGACGGTGTTCATCGAGGTATGATAGCGGCTCCCGTGGCGGCCGTAATGGCTCACGTAGAAGGCCTCGTAGCCTTTCGGGGCAGGCGTGTCGGCCATCACGGCGGGCGCTTCATAGCTGTGGTGGACGCCGGCGTAGCGTTCGGGGTTCTCTTTAAGCAGGGTCCCGGCATCCTGGGCCTGCGAAAGCGAAAAGACCAGCAGGGCGGCGCATAAAAGGAATACTCTCTTCATATCGTTCAGGTTTAGATCCCCGGTCAAGCCGGGGATGACGTTATTTCGATATCAGGTTCACGGCATCGGTGTGACCGCGGTATTCGCGGGCGTAGAGGCATTCGATCTCGACCAGACCGCTGTTGAACGTTCCTTCCTGCTGGACGTAGAAGCGCTCCTGGACCGTGATATGTTCTTCGGGAAGCAGTTCCCAGTAGTAATTGGTCTCGGAAGGCTTCACTTCCCGGTAGTAGCCGTACCAGGTGAAATACGAACGCTCGTCGCGCGGATAGAAGCAGGCCGGGCGCATGGCGCGCATCTGCACGAAGCTGCGGTTCTCGCTGTTGTAGATGGCATAGGTGGCAATGATCTCGTCGCCCACATGCAGCGGATCGCCGTCCGAGAGCACCGCACCGGTCTTCGCATTGACGAAGGTCCGGGTCACGGACAGTTCGTTGGCGGAAGCCTGTACGCGGTCCAGCCGGGTGGTATAGGTGTAATAGACGGCGCCCAGCCGCAGGTCCTTGGCCTTACTGGACACCAGGGCGTGCACGGCATCGGTCGTGGCAACGGTGTTCTCCCAGGCCTGGTTGTGCTTCTGCAGCAGGAGCCACTGGGCGATGCCGTCCACCATCTTCTTCTCGCCCAGGCGGCCGAAGGTCTCGATGAGCTGGGCGTGGGCATAGATCTCACTGTTCATCAGCCCGCGGAAGGGCATCACCGCATTGGGGAAGTAGCAGCCCACGGCGGGATTCTCCACGGCGTAGTCCTTGAGGCTTTCGCGCAGGAGCTTGACCCGGCGGGCGAAGCGCTTGTCGTCGTACGGCGTCTTTCCGGCGCGCAGCAGCGTGTTGATCAGCTGGGACTTCTCGAGGATCGAGATCTTCTGCCAGCCTTCTTCCGTCCCGTCGATGAAACGCTTGTACACGGCTGCCGCGTCCTCGCGCATGGGGATGTCGAACCAGAGGCTGCGCACCGCAAAGTCGCGGATCAGCGTGAAGGGACGGAATTCCTTGTAAGTCCCCTGCAGGGCGATGCGCCCGTCGATATAGTCGAGGGCCCGGCGGATGAGTTTCAGTTCATCCTCTTCCGGGGTAAACGCGCCCACGCTGCGCAGCTGTCCGGCTTTTTCCAGGAAATAGAGGGTCACCATCGTACTGGACTCCATGCCGGGGAACCACTGCAGGCCGCCGTCGCTGTGCTGGAAGGTCTTCAGCTTCGAGAAGGCCTGCTTGCGGAAAGGCTGGTAAGCCGCCGCATCGTCGGCCAGCACATAATTGCGCATCTGGTTGATGTAAAGCTGGTTGGTCCAGGCAATGGCATTGTCGCTGGCGGGTTTGGCCGCCTGGGGAAGGGATTCCTTCACCGCGTCGAGCGTCGAGTATTCGGCATATTCGATCTTCGGATTGGCGGCGCCGAACTGCTTGCGGAGCTGCTTCTCGTAGTATTTGTGGTCATGCTTTCCGCCCAGGATGAAGGAAGCCGCCTCGGTAAGGGTGACGGTGGCTGGCACGACCGTGATCTCGTGCTGCTCGCCGTCGCTTGAAGTGGGTGTGGCAAACCAGATCTTGGCCGTGAGCTTCGAAGTCCCGCCAGGCACCTCGACCGTCCAGGACACTTCGTCCTGCGCACCGGCGAGCAGCGCCCGTTTCTGGCTTTCGAGGCCCTTGAGCCGCAGCTTCTTCCCGTTTTCATCGCGCAGTTCGATATAGGCGGTCCCCTTGAGTTCGCGGCTGCTGAGGTTCACGAGTTTGCTCTTGAGCACCAGCCGGTCGCCTTCGGTGACGAACAGCGGCACGTTGGGCAGGACCATCAGCTCTTTCTGCACCACGAACTCCGCAGCGGCGTCGCCCACGAACAGGCGTTTGTCGTGCGCCAGCACCAGGATCCGGAAGGTGGAGAGCAGGTCGCCCGCCTTGTAGCGGATTTCGGTCCGGCCCGAAGGATCGGCCTGGATCTGCGGATAGAAGGCGATCAGTTCGCTGAAGTTGCTGCGGGCCTCGAAGTCGGGCGTCTCTTCCCCGGTTCCGCCGCCGTCTTCATCGGCAGCCGATTCCTCCGACTCTACGGCAGCGGCATCTTCCAGGGCCATCGGCGCCGCATCGTCCCGCATCAGCACGGCACCTGCGGTTTTCATCATCATGGCTTCGTTGCGGGCGTAATACAGGCCCCCGCCGAAGAGGGAGGTGACGATGTCCGGACGGGAGATGGAGACATATTCCGAAAGCGGATGGAAGGAGAAGGAGTTGGCCCCGTAGCGGTCGCTGGTCACATCGTAGATCGAGACGGCCAGCTCGCTGCCGGCCGGGGCGCGGACGACCATCGTCTCCTCGCTGCCCGGTGTGGTCTTGTCGCGGAAGGTCTCGACGGCCACGTCGAGCCGGACGTCGCCCGGACGGGTGAACTGATAGGTATAGTCCAGTTCCCTGCCCTCCCGGATACCGAAGACCGACATCTTCACGGCGCTGCGGTACGAATCCTTGTAAGGAAGGACGAATTTGCGCATCTCATTCTGCAGATGCACGCTTTCCCGGTAGAGTTGCTTGTCGTTGTCGAAGAGTTCCAGTTCCAGATAGAGGTCATCCTCAGTCGTGCCGAGCACGAATTCGATGGCACCCTCTGTCTTGACCGGATAGTAGAAATAGGTGGATTTGAACGGAAGTTTCCGGTCGTCGGTGCTCAGGACCACGACTTTGCGCTCGGCCGTGATCTCCCGGCCCCGGAATTCCGTGCGGGCCTTGAGCACATAATCGCCCGAAGGAAGCGAGCCGAAATCGAAGGCGACCGCTTCGTTGGCCGTGCAGCTGCCGGCCGTCACTTCCCGGCCTTCCGCATCCAGCATCTGCCAGGTGACCGGCGCGGCGTAAGGGGTGCCGTTGAGCGTGGAGCCGCCGACGGTCACGGCCTTGACCTTGTCCTTATCCACAATGAGCCGGTCTTCGAAATGCTCGTTGTCCGGCAGGCGGACCTCCAGTTCGACCGGAATATCGGCCACCGGGACGGAAATCGACGTCTCGTGGGTCTCGCCCTGCGGGTCGGTGGCCTGGACGACGATATCGTAGGTGGAATAGAACAGATCGTTCTCATAATCCTTGTAATAGGGCCGTTCCGCCGGGAAGGCGACTTCGAAGCGCCCGTCCCCGTCCGAAATGACGGTCCCCTCCATCAGCAGGTCGTTGCCCAGATAGCGATGGTTCGTCCGGCTGTAGGTGGTCCGGCGGACCCGGTACCACACTTCACTGCCCGAGACGGAGAAACCGGCATAGCTGCGCACCTGCCCGCCTTGCTTGACCACGTCGCCATAGCACATGGGCTCGGCGATGGGCTGGAGCGAGACCGTGAACGTGGGGCGCTTGTATTCTTCCACGCGGATGCGCTTCATCGTCTTCCCTTCCGCTTCGAGGATGTAGATGCCGTTCTTGGCCCCTTCGGGCAGGGTGAAGACCCCGGCGGCCGAACCCATCTCGCCGGTGACCAGCTGCAGCGAATCCACCGGCTTGTCTTCCGACTGGTGGCGGAGCGTCATGCGGAGCTCGACGCCGGCAGAAACTTCGCCTTTGGTCTGGTCGGATTTGAAGCAGAGGATCTTGAAGTGGATGGAATCGGTCGGTTTGTAAAGCGCCCGGTCGGTGAAGATCCGCGCCTGCTCGTAGCGGACGACCCGTTCGTAACGGTGCGGGCGCACATAGGGATGCCAGAATTGGCCGAACAGCGGGGCGTAGCGGTCATCGCCCGCCTCGATGCGCATCATATAGCTGTTTTCCGTATCGCCGACAGCCTTTCCGGCATCGATGGCCTGGAAGCCCTCGCCCTGGAAACGGTCCGTCTTCCAGGGATTCAGCCTGAGGATGGCCGAGCCGGCGCTCTTATAGAGATTCTTGTAGATATTGACTTTGCCCTGTCCGAACGGCTTGCCCGTGTGCCAGTCGGCTGCATAGACTTCCGCCCGGCCTTCGCGGAGCCGCATCGCCCCGGCGACATTGCTGACGAAGACCTGTTCGCAGCACTCCGAATCCTTGCGGACCGTTTTCGGATCGCGCGCTTCCGTCACGGTGAAACGCACCACATAGACACCGGGAAGCGGAAAAGCGACCGTGACCTTGTGCTCCTCATCGATATTGTAGTCGCAGGTGAAATCCCGGAAGGACTGCGTGGACAGGAGCGTGGCGTTCTTGCGGAGGGTTTCCTCGGAAGAATCCTTGAAGCCATCCTGGAAAAGCCGGTCGTCGAGCAGGCGGTACACCTTGTACTCCACGGCGCGCACATTGCGCGTGTACAGGGTGTACGGCACCGTGTCGGAAGGCGCCATCGTCTCGTGATGGCTGGTAGAAATCCCGTGGCTGTCCATCCCGTCGATGACGGACTGGATGCTGCCGCGATAGCTTCCGACATACTTGTGCTTCAGCAGTTCGGAGGCTTCCTGCCGGATCCGCAGATAGTCTGCACCGGTTGCGCCGTAGCGGCGGCGCCGGTCCACTTCCTGCTTGTGGTTTTCCAGCTGCCGGAAGAGCAGCTTCATCACGCGCGGATGGTCTTTATACTTGACGGCATACGCGTCCAGGCTGTCACGCATCATACGCTGGTTCAGGGCACTGAACTTCGGATAGTAGGCATTGGCCTCTTTCCAGTTGTACTCGCGCAGCTGGTTGTAAAGCGCTTCGGAGACGACCAGCTGTTCGAGCTCGTCGCCGTTCCTGATGGTAGCTTCTTCCAGTTCCTTGAGATAGCCCGCCGCGGTCTGCGGCTTGCCTTCCTTTTCTGCCTTCTGGACTTTCGACCAGAGCCGGGCATAGTTGTTCTGAGCGTTCATGGTAAAGACAAATGCGGTCAGCAGGGCGACCGTCCAAAGCAATCGTTTCATCGCAAACTCGGTTTTGCCTGCTAAAGTTAACGAAAAATATACCAATTTTACCTATCTTTGCTTGAATTACCAAAAAAATGAAATTCGAGCTCCGCTTACAAGACAGCGCGACCAGCGCCCGGCTCGGCCGGATCACCACCGACCACGGTACGATCGACACCCCCATCTTCATGCCGGTGGGGACCGTCGGCTCCGTGAAGGGCGTTTTCCATAAAGAACTCAAAGAAGACATCAAGGCCCAGATCATCCTGGGCAACACATACCATCTCTACCTGCGCCCCGGCCTCGACATCCTGCGCCGGGCCGGCGGCCTCCACGCCTTCACCGCGTGGGACCGGCCCATCCTGACCGACAGCGGCGGCTTCCAGGTCTTCTCGCTCGCCCAGAGCCGGAAACTCACCGAAGAGGGCTGCATCTTCCAGTCGCACATCGACGGATCCCGGCACATTTTCACGCCGGAAAACAACGTCGATACGCAGCGGATCATCGGCGCCGACATCGTCATGGCGCTCGATGAATGCTGCCCCGGCGACGCCGACTACCGCTACGCCGAAAAGTCGCTGGGCCTGACCCAGCGCTGGCTCGAGCGCTGCATCCGGCATTTCGACCAGACCGAGCCGCTCTACGGCTACAGCCAGACCTTCTTCCCCATCGTCCAGGGCTGCGTCTATCCCGACCTGCGCCTCAGGGCAGCCGAGCACGCCGTGGCTTTTGAACGCGAAGGCTACGCCATCGGCGGCCTGGCCGTGGGAGAGCCCACCGAGAAGATGTACGAGATGCTGGAACTCCTCCATCCCGTCCTGCCGGCCGACAAGCCCCGCTACCTGATGGGCGTGGGTACGCCCGCCAACCTGCTGGAAGGCATCGCCCGCGGCGTGGACATGTTCGACTGCGTGATGCCCACCCGCAACGGCCGCAACGCCATGCTCTTCACCAGCGAGGGCGTCATCCACATCAAGAACCGCAAATGGGCCGACGATTTTTCGCCGATCGACCCCCATGGTACGTCTTTTGTCGACCGCACCTACACCAAGGCCTATCTGCGGCACCTGTTCGTCGCCGGCGAAATGCTGGCGGCCCAGATCGCCAGCCTGCACAACCTGGCTTTCTACCTCGACCTGGTCGCCCAGGCGCGCGCCCACATCGCCGCCGGCGACTTCGGCCCCTGGAAAGAACAGATGGTCCGCCGCCTGGACACCAAACTCTGACACGCCCGATGCAAACGCCCCACGTCAAGATACTCGACCGCTACATCATCCGGAAGTTCCTCGGAACCTTCCTGTTCATCATCCTGATCGCCGTGCTGATCGTGGTGATCTTCGACCTGAGCGAGAAGATCGACAAGTTCCTGACCAAGCAGATTCCCCTCAAGGAGATCGTCTTCGACTACTACGCGGGCTTCATTCCCTGGATCGTCAACAGCTTCAGCCCGCTGTTCGTCTTCATCTCCGCCATCTTCTTCACTTCGAAGCTGGCCCAGAACAGCGAGATCGTCGCCATGCTGGCGGGCGGCATCAGTTTCCGCCGGCTGATGGCGCCCTATATGTTCTCGGCCGGCGTGATCGCCCTGCTGTCGCTGATGCTGGGCCTCTATGTGATCCCGCCCGCCAACAAGCACCGGCTCGATTTCGAGAACAAATACATCAAGACCCAGGCCATCGCGGCAGACAACATGCGCAACATCCACTACCAGATCGCGCCGGGCGAATTCGTGTACGTGGAGCAGTTCAGCCGCTGGGCCAACACGGCCTACCGCTTCACACTCGAGCACATCGAAGACCACAAGATCGTGTCCAAGATATCGGCCGAATCCGCTGCCTGGGATTCCACCCGGGGCGGCTGGACCCTCAAGAACTACTTCATCCGCGACTTTTACGGGGAATCCGAGATGGTGCGCACCGGCCGGCAGCTCGACACGGTGATCAACCTCACCCTTGAAGATTTCTACCGGCGGCAGAACGCCGTGGAATCCATGTCCGGCCGGGACCTGAACGACCTGATCGAAGTGCAGCGCCTGCGCGGCGACGCCCTGATCAAACGTTCCCTCATTGAGAAAAACAGCCGCATCGCGATGCCCTTCTCGGCCTTCGTGCTGACCGTCATCGCCGTGTCGCTCTCCTCCCGCAAGAAGCGGGGCGGCCTGGGCCTGAATATCGGCATCGGACTGGCGCTGAGCTTCTCCTACATCCTCTTCATGAAGTTCAGCCAGATGTTCGTCACCAAGGGCATCATCGCCTCGCCGGCGCTCGCCCTGTGGATCCCCAACATCCTCTTCGCCATCGTCGCCGTGATCCTCTACAAACTCGCACCGAAATAAAAACCTATAACAACACCTATGGATTCCAAATCGAACCTCAAATTGAGACTGATCGTGATGAACTTCCTGATCTTCGCGGTCTGGGGAGCCTACCTCTGCTCGCTGGGCATCTACCTCGGCCGCGTGGGCATGGGCGCCAAGATCGGTCAGTTCTTCGCCATCCAGGGCATCATCTCCCTGTTCATGCCGGCCCTGATGGGCATCGTCGCCGACCGCTGGATCCCGGCGCAGAAACTGCTCGGCATCTGCCACTTCCTGTCTGCCGTTTTCATGGCCGTCGCCGGCTTTATGGGAAAACGCTACGGCGCCGACATCCAGTTCGGACAGATCTTCCCCTGGTACACCCTTGCCGTGGCTTTCTTCATGCCGACCATCGCCCTGGGCAACTCCGTTTCCTACAACGCCCTCACCAAGGCGGGCATGGATACGGTCAAGGATTTCCCGCCCATCCGTGTCTTCGGCACCATCGGCTTCATCCTTTCGATGTGGATCGTCAACTTCACCGGATTCAAGAACGACCACAACCAGCTCTTCGTCTCGGCGGCCTGGGGCCTGATCCTGGCCTTCTACGCCTTCACCCTGCCGAACTGCCCGGTCAACCGCGAGAAGAAATCCTCTTCGCTGGTGGATGCCTTCGGCCTGCGGGCTTTCACGCTGTTCAAGGATCCGAAGATGTGCATCTTCTTCATCTTCTCCTTCCTGCTGGGCATGTGCCTCCAGGTGACCAACGGCTTCGCCACTCCGTATCTTGACGACTTCGGCAAGCTGCCTGAATATGCAAACGCCTTCGCCGTGAAGAACAATGTGTTCCTCTCGTCGATCTCCCAAGTTTCCGAAACCCTCTGCATCCTGCTGATTCCCTTCTGCCTGAAACGCTTCGGCATCAAGAAGGTAATGCTCATCTCCTTCGTAGCCTGGTTCCTGCGCTTCGGACTGCTGGGCGCCGGCTCGCCGACGGGCTTCGGCCTGGTGCTGTTCATCCTCTCGATGATCGTTTACGGCGTGGCCTTCGACTTCTTCAACATCAGCGGCTCGCTCTTCGTGGACCAGAACACCGACGAGAGCATCCGTTCCAGTGCCCAGGGCGTCTTTATGATGATGACCAACGGCCTGGGCGCCACCATCGGTTCGCTCTGCGCGCAGGCGGTGGTCAACCACTACACGGCCGGCAAGGCCGGTGCCGAACTGATGAGCGGCTGGTCGTCCGCCTGGTACGTCTTCGCCCTCTTCGCCCTGGTCCTGGCTTTCCTTTTCGCTGCCGTCTTCAAGTACAAGCACGAGCCGCAGGCGAAATAAAAATATCGGTGGTCCGCAAAGACCACCGATATTTTTTTGAGATCCCCGGTCAAGCCGGGGATGACGTTGCTGTCTTAGGAATTGCCGCTCTTGCGGGGAGCCTGGACCTTGCGGGCAGCGGGAGCGGCTTTCGTCGCGTTCTCGTTCGCTGCTTTCGGGGAGTTGGCCTTGCGGGATTTGGTCGCCTTGCCTTCTCCTTCCTGGTTCTTGCGACCGCCGCTGCGACGGGTCGAAGCGCGTTTGACTTCCTTCTCGGGAGCCTGGCCGCCTTCGGCGAAGTCAACCAGCTGGATGATAGCCATGTCGGCCGCGTCACCCACGCGGAAACCGGTACGCACGATGCGGGTGTATCCGCCCGGACGCTCGGCGATCTTCGGCGCAACCACGCGGAAGAGCTCGCTGACGGCCTCTTTCTGCTTCAGGTAGCTGAACACGATACGGCGGGAATGCGTCGTATCTTCCTTGGATTTGGTGATCAGGGGTTCGACATACGTGCGGAGAGCCTTGGCCTTGGCGACCGTGGTCTCGATCTGCTTGCTGAGAATCAGCGAGGAGGCCATATTGGCCAGCATCGCCTTGCGGTGACCGCTCTGACGTCCCAAATGATTAATTGCCCTGTTATGCCTCATTTTCTTCTATTTCTGTTTCGGGTTCTGTATCAGTTTCTGTTTCTGCACTGCCTGCAGCCTCCGGATCTTCCTCCGGCCTGGGTTTGGGCTCGATGCCATATTTGGTGACATCCATGCCGAAGCCCAGCTTCACTTTCTCGATGAGCATTTCGATCTCGTTCATCGACTTCTTGCCGAAGTTGCGGAACTTCATCAGCTCACCGCGCTGGTGGGAGACCAGGTCTGCAAAGGTATCGATATTGGCCGCCTTCAGACAATTGAGTGCCCGGACGGAAAGTTCCATATCGGAGAGCTTGGTCAGCAGCAGATGGCGCATGCGGAGCGCCTCTTCGTCGAGCTCCTTGTTCTCCACCTCGACCGGGGTCTCCGGGGTGATCTTCTCGTCGGAGAAGAGCATGAAGTGGTAGATCAGGATCTTGGCTGCTTCCTTGAGGGCTTCCTTCGGATGGATGGAGCCGTCCGTGGTGATCTCAAGGTTGAGTTTCTCGTAGTCGGTCTTCTGCTCGACACGCCACGGGTCGATCGTGTACTTCACGTTCTTGATGGGCGTGAAGATCGAATCGATGGCGATCGTGTCGACAGGTGCAAGCTCGACTTTGTTCTCGTCGGCCGGAACGTAGCCCCGGCCCTTTCCGATCCGAAGGTCCATGACGAACTTCACCGTGGGCTCCATCGAGCAGATGTGGAGTTCGGGGTTGAGGACCTTGAAGGAAGAGAGATTCTTGGAGATGTCTTCAGCGGTGAATTCCTGCTTGCCGCTGATGGTGATGGTCGCCGTCTCGCTGTCGACATCCTCGATCATCCGTTTGAAGCGGACCTGCTTCAGGTTGAGGACGATGTCGATGACGCTCTCGATGACGCCCGGGATGGTGTCGAACTCATGGGCGACACCGTCGATGCGGATCGAGGTGATGGCGAAACCTTCCAGCGAGGAGAGCAGGATGCGGCGCAGCGCGTTGCCGATGGTAATTCCGTAGCCCGGCTCAAGCGGCCGGAACTCGAAACGACCAAAGGTCTCGCTCGCATCGAGCATGATCACCTTGTCCGGTTTCTGGAATGCTAAAATGGCCATTTCTCTGGATTTTATTACTTGGAGTACAACTCGACGATCAACTGTTCGTTGATGGTTTCAGGAATCTCGCTGCGTTCAGGCAGGTTGGCGAACTTGCCGGCGAGACGGCTGGCATCCCATTCGAGCCAGGGGTACTTGCCTGCGGAGGCGTTGAGGCTGTCCTGGATCACTTCGAGGCTCTTGGAACGCTCGCGGACACCCACGATGCTGCCGGTCTTGACGATGGTCGACGGAATGTTGCAGACCTCGCCGTTGACGGTGATGTGGCAGTGGGAGACCAGCTGGCGGGCGGCGGCGCGGCTCGGAGCGATGCCCATGCGGTAAACCAGGTTGTCGAGACGGGATTCGAGGAGCATGAGCAGGTTTTCACCCGTGCGGCCCTTCATCCTGTTGGCCTTGCCATAGAGGTTCCGGAACTGACGCTCGAGAACGCCGTAGGTGTATTTCACCTTTTGCTTCTCAGCCAGCTGGGTACCGTACTCGGAAGTCTTCTTGCGCTTCTTGGCCAGTCCGTGCTGTCCCGGAGGGTAGTTCTTCTTTTCAAAATACTTGTCAGGGCCGTAGATCGGTTCACCGAACTTACGGGCTATCTTGGTTTTCGCACCTGTGTATCTTGCCATAATTTCAATACTTTAAACGTTAGACTCTACGACGGCCTTTCGGACGGCAGCCATTGTGCGGAAGCGGGGTGACGTCGATGATCTCGGTCACTTCGATGCCGGCACCGTGGAGGGTACGGATGGCGGATTCACGACCGGCGCCCGGTCCTTTGACATACGCTTTGATCTTGCGCAGACCGAGGTCGTAGGCGACCTTGGCGCAATCCTGGGCAGCGACCTGGGCGGCATACGGCGTGTTCTTCTTCGAACCGCGGAAGCCCATCTTACCGGCCGAAGACCAGCTGATGACCTGACCCGTGCTGTTGGTCAGTGTGACAATCACGTTGTTGAAAGTCGACGAAATATGGGCTTGACCATAAGCGTCAACCTTGACAACTCTTTTCTTGCTTGTTGTAGTTTTCTTTGCCATAATCTAAACCTTACTTCGTTGCTTTCTTCTTGTTGGCCACGGTCTTCTTGCGGCCCTTGCGGGTACGGGCATTGTTCTTGGTGCTCTGGCCGCGGACAGGGAGGCCGAGACGGTGACGGATGCCGCGATAGCAACCGATGTCCATCAGTCGCTTGATGTTGAGCTGAGTGGCGGAGCGAAGCTCGCCCTCAATCTTGAATTCGTTGGCAATCATTCCACGGATTGCCGCGATCTGCTCGTCGTTCCAATCCTTGACCTTGATGTCAGGATCGATGTTGAGCGTCCCGAGGATCTTTTCGGAAGAGCTGCGGCCGATTCCGTAAATGTAGGTCAGACCGATGACTCCACGCTTGTTGTTGGGTAAATCTACTCCGGCTATACGTGCCATAATCTATTTTTTCTTTATTTGTTTACAAATTGATAAGATTATCCCTGGCGCATCTTGAATTTCGGATTCTTCTTGCAGATGACATACAAGCGGCCTTTGCGCTTTACGATCTTGCAATCCTCACTACGCTTCTTGATGGATGTCTTGACTTTCATTGTTGTAAATTTTTATTTGTATCTGAAAGATATTCTTCCTTTTGTCAAATCATACGGGGACATTTCGACCCTCACCTTGTCTCCCGGGAGAATCCGGATGTAATGCATTCGCATCTTGCCCGAGATGTGGGCGATGATCACGTGGCCGTTGTCCAGCTCGACGCGGAACATCGCATTCGACAGGGCCTCGATAATGGTTCCTTCTTTTTCAATCGCTGATTGTTTCGGCATATATCAAAACGTATGGTTTAACAAAGTCCTTTTTCAATAAATTCATAGGTCGTCAGCACTTCGGGCTGGCCGTGGCGGACAGCGACCGTCTTCTCGAAATGAGCGGATTTGGCGCCGTCGGCCGTATGGACGGCCCAACCGTTGTCATCGAGATACACTTCCTTGCGACCGGCGTTGATCATCGGTTCGATGCAGATCACCATGCCTTCACGAAGCTTCACTCCGTGTCCGCGCCGTCCGTAGTTGGGGACTTCCGGGCTTTCGTGCATGTCGGTGCCCAGACCGTGTCCGACCAGCTCCCTGACGACGGAGAAACCGAGGTTTTCGCAATAAGACTGGACCGCCTCGCCGATGTCGCCCGTGCGGTTTCCCGCCACAGCCTGCTGGATGCCGAGCTCAAGCGCGTGCTTGGTGGCATCGAGCAGCTGCTGTGTCCGGGCGTCCACCTTACCCACCGGGAAGGTGTAGGCCGAGTCGCCGAAGTATCCCCGGTAGATCGTGCCGCAGTCCACCGAGATGATGTCGCCTTCCTTGAGCTTGTAGGCAGAAGGGAAGCCGTGCACCACCACGTCGTTGACCGACAGGCACAGCGTAGCGGGGAATCCTTCGTAACCGAGGAAGCCGGGGACAGCCCCGAGGCCGCGGATGTATTTCTCGGCAATCACGTCGAGCTCCTTGGTCGTGATACCCGGCTCGATGTGGCGGCCGACCTCTGCCAGTGTCTTCGACACCATCAGGGCGTTTTCGCGCAGCACTGCGATCTCTTCTTCGGATTTAAGTCTGATCATTGACGAATCTATCAAAAATTACATTCACACTCGCCTTTACATACCCGAACGGCCCTTGAGACGTCCCGTCTTCATCAGACCGTCGTAGTGACGCATAAGCAAGTGGCTCTCGATCTGCTGGAGGGTATCCAGGATCACACCCACAAGGATCAGCAGCGAGGTGCCGCCGTAGAAAGGTGCAAACTGGGGGTTGACGCCCAGGAGCCGCGCGAAGGCAGGCAGGATGGCGACAAGGGCCAGCAGGATGGAGCCGGGAAGCGTGATGCGTGACATCACGGCATCGATGTACTCGGCCGTCTTCTTGCCAGGCTTGCAACCCGGGATGAAGCCGCCGTTCTTCTTCATTTCCTCTGCCATGTTGGTCGGGTTCACCGTAATAGCGGTGTAGAAGTACGTGAACAGGATGACCATGATGGCATAGACGAAGTTGTACCAGAAGCCGTTCGTATTGTTCATGACAGCGGCCAGGCCTTTGGTGGCAGTGAAGCGTTGGAAGATGAGCGGGAAGAGCATCAGCGCCTGCGCGAAGATGATCGGCATCACACCGGCCGCATTGATCTTCAGCGGAATGTACTGACGGACACCGCCATACTGCTTATTGCCAACGATACGCTTGGCATACTGTACGGGAATCTTGCGGACCGCCTGCACAAGCGCGATGGTACCGACGAAGACCAGGAAGAGGATGACCAGTTCGACGACGAGCACGAGCATGCCGCCCATGCTGGTGGTCCACTTCTCGGAGATTTCGATCCAAAGGGCCTGCGGGAGGCGGGCGATGATACCCACCATGATGATCAGGGAAATACCATTACCAATGCCGCGGTCTGTAATTCTTTCACCCAACCACATAACGAACATCGTTCCACCGATCAGGATCAGCGTGGCGAAGACACCGTACCACCAGCTGTTCATCGTGGTGACGAACGCCTCGGCGGGCAGGGTCGAACGCAGGGACGCGACATAGGCCGGGCCCTGGATGGCCAGGATCAGGATCGTGAGGTAACGCGTGTATTGATTCATCTTGCGGCGTCCGCTCTCGCCCTCGCGCTGGAGGCGCTGGAAGGACGGAAGGAAAACGCCCAGGAGCTGGATCACGATGGACGCGGAGATGTACGGCATCACACCCAGCGCGAAGATGGATGCGTTACCGAAAGCACCACCGGAGAACATATTCAAGAGGCCGACCAGACCTTCCGAAGTCTTCGACTGCAGGGCAGCGATCTGCGTGGCATCGATACCCGGAATCACGATGTAGCTGCCGAGACGGTACACTACGATCAGAAGGAAGGTATAGATGAGGCGCTTGCGAAGATCCTCGATCTTGAATATGTTGGCTATCGTTTGAAAAAACCGTTTCATGGAGCAGGGCGTTTAGAGTTTGGTGACGGTACCGCCTTTCTCTTCGATTTTCTTGATAGCAGAAGCGGAGAAGGCATCGGCAGTCACATCGATCTTGGCCGTGAGCTCCCCGTTGCCGAGGATCTTGACCAGGTCGCCTTTGGCTGCGTAGCCTGCGCTGATGAGTACGTCAACGTCGATGGCAGCGAGGTTGTAGCGTTCGCTGATGGTCTGCAGGGCAGACAGGTTGACGGCTTTGTATTCAACTCTGTTGTGATTCTTGAAACCAAACTTCGGAAGCCGGCGCTGGATAGGCATCTGACCTCCTTCGAAACCGATCTTGCGGGCGTAGCCGGAACGGGACTTGGCACCGTTGCTGCCACGGCCGGCGGTCTTGCCGAGACCCGAACCCGGGCCGCGACCGACGCGCTTCTCAGAATGGACCGAACCTTTTGCAGGGGTAAGATTATTGAGTTTCATGGACATTCCTCCTATTCATTGACGGGTTCACAAGTGACAAGGTGAGCAACCCGCTCGATCATCCCTTCGGTGACCGGGGTGAGCTCCACGATGACGCTCTGGTGCATCCGGTGGATGCCGAGCGAAGTGAGGTTGGCAATCTGACGCTTCGTAGCGCCGCTCTTGCTCTTGATCTGGGTAAGTTTGACCTTTGCCATTTCTTTTTCCTCCTTAACCGTTGAATACTCTGTTCATGGGAATGCCGCGGAGACCTGCCACGGTGTAGGCGTCGCGCATCTCGGTGAGCGCGGCGACCGTCGCCTTGACGAGGTTGTGCGGGTTCGAGCTGCCTTTGCTCTTGGCCAGGACGTCGTGTACGCCCACCGACTCGAAGACGGCACGCATAGCACCACCGGCCTTCACACCGGTACCGGGAGCCGCAGGTTTCATGAACACGCGGGCGCCGCCGAACTTGGCCGACTGCTCGTGCGGAATGGTCTGCTTGCTCAGCGGGATGCGGACAAGGTTCTTCTTGGCATCCTCGATTCCCTTGGAGATAGCCGTAGTGACTTCGTTGGCTTTTCCAAGCCCGTAGCCCACGACGCCGTTTTCGTCGCCGACGACCACGATGGCAGCAAAGCTGAAGTGACGGCCACCTTTGGTGACTTTGGTGACGCGCTGGACGGCCACCAGGCGGTCCTTGAGTTCAAGGTCCGTAGTCTTTACTTTCTTAACATTGATATCTGCCATAGTGCTTAGAATTTAAGGCCACCCTCACGGGCAGCGTCTGCCAAACTTTTGACTCTTCCGTGATAGAGGTAACCTCCGCGGTCGAAAGCGACGGTGGAGATGCCCTTCTCGATGGCGCGCTCTGCAATCGCCTTGCCGACGACGGCAGCCGCTTCGACACCGGTCTTGCCCTTGCAAGCCTCGACGAGCGCCTTGTCATTGGACGCTGCGGAAGCCAGGGTCACACCCTTGGTGTCGTCCACCACCTGGACGTAGATCTGTTTATTACTTCTGAACACCACCATGCGCGGACGTTCGGCCGTGCCGTTAACCACCTTGCGGATGCGGTGGTGGATTCGCTCTCTTCTTTCTGATTTAGTCAATGCCATAACTTGATCTCCTATTATTTAGCAGAAGCACTCTTGCCGGCCTTGCGACGGAGCTGTTCGCCGACGAACTTGATACCCTTGCCCTTGTACGGCTCAGGCTTGCGCAGCGAGCGGACCTTGGCGGCCACCTGACCAAGCAGCTGCTTGTCAGCGCTCTTGAGAACCAACACAGGGTTCTGGCCTTTCTTGACGGGTTCGGCCTCGGCCTTCACCTCGTCGGGCAGGCAGAACTGGATGTCGTGCGAGTAACCGAGGCTGAAGATCACGACCTGACCTTTCACTTCCACGCGGTAACCCACGCCGACCAACTCCTGCTTGACAGTGTAACCTTCAGAGACACCTACGACCATGTTGTGGATCAGGGCGCGGTAGAGGCCGTGCATCGAACGGTGGCGAGGTTGATCTGTCGGACGTTTAACTGTAAGAACTCCCCCGTCTGCGGAAACTTCGATGTCCGGGTCAATCTTCTGGGACAGCGTTCCGAGCGGGCCTTTCACCGTGACCACGTGGTCGTCGCTGACCGAAACAGCAACGCCAGAGGGCAGGTTTACAGGTAATTTACCGATTCTTGACATTATTCTTCGATTTTACTTGTTAACAATTAGTACACGTAGCAAATTACTTCACCACCGACATTGAGTTCCTTGGCCTCTTTGTCCGTGATAATACCTTTGGATGTAGAGAGGATGGCGATGCCCAGTCCGTTGAGCACGCGCGGCATGTTAGCCACATCCGTGTAAGTACGCAGACCCGGGGAGCTGACGCGGATCAGCTTCTTGACGGCTGCTTTCTTGGTCTCCGGATGGTACTTGAGCGCCATCTTGATGGTGTTGCAAGGTTTGCCTTCGATAACCTTGTACGCGAGAATGTACCCCTTCTCGTGGAGAATGCGGGTGATCTCGAGCTTCATTTTCGATGCCGGAACCTCGACGGTCTTGTGGCCGGCGAGATAGGCATTCCTGACGCGGGTCAGGTAATCTGCAATTGGATCAGTCATTTTGTTTCTGTTTTTGTGAATCCCGGCGTCACTCGGAAAAAGCCTCGGCGCGACGCCCGATATCCAATTTGTTAATATAATAAGTGAACTGTATTCTGTTACCAGCTAGCTTTCTTGACGCCCGGGATCAGACCCTTGGAGGCCATTTCGCGGAACTGGATGCGGCTGATGCCGAAAAAGCGCATGTAACCCTTCGGACGACCGGTGATCGAGCAACGGTTGTGCTGGCGGCAGGGAGAGCTGTTCTTCGGGAGCTTGTCCAGGGCAGCCCAGTCGCCTGCTTCCTTCAAGGCTTTGCGTTTCTCCGCATATTTGGCGCACATCTTCGCACGTTTGACTTCACGTGCCTTCATCGATTCTTTTGCCATACCTCTTATTAATTGTTGTGTTTGATATTCTTGAAAGGAATGCCGAATTCACGCAGGAGGGCGAAGGCCTCTTCGTCGCGGGTAGCGGTGGTGACGAAGGTGATCTCCATACCCATGACCTTGGTGATCTTGTCGATGTCGATTTCCGGGAAGATGATCTGCTCCTTCACGCCCATGGTGTAGTTGCCACGGCCGTCGAAGTTCTCGGACACACCCTTGAAGTCGCGGATACGCGGGAGCGAAACGGCGACCAGGCGCTCGAGGAACTCATACATGCGCACGCCGCGGAGCGTGACCTTCACGCCGATGGGCATGCCCTTGCGGAGCTTGAAGTTGGAAATATCCTTGCGGGATACAGTCTGGACGGCCTTCTGGCCGGTGATGGTGGTGAGCTCCTGCTGGGCGACCTCAACGAGCTTCTTGTCCTGGGTCGCGCTGCCGATGCCCTGGTTGACGGTGATCTTGGTGAGCTTGGGGACCTGCATCACGGTGGAGTACTTGAACTCCTTCATCAATTTGTCAACGATCTCTTCCTTGTACTTCTTCTGAAGGGAAGGGATGTACCCGATCTCGGCCATCGTGGGGCCCTGCGGGACGGCGGGTGCTTTTTCTTTCTTTGCCATTACTTGATCTCCTCACCAGATTTTTTCGCGTAGCGGACGAGTTTGCCCTTGTCGTTCAGACGACGGCCGATCTTGGTAGCGCCGCCCTTGACGGGATCGACGACCTGCAGATTCGAGATGTGGACGCCGGCTTCCTGCTTGACGATGCCGCCCTGCGGGTTCTTGGAATTGGGTTTGGTGTGCTTGCTGACCATGTTGACTCCCTCAACGATGGCACGGCTCTTCTCGGTATTCACAGACAGGACCTTACCGGTTTTACCCTTGTCGTTGCCCGCGTTCACGTATACCGTATCGCCTTTCTTGATGTGCAATTTTGCCATTGTTTCTTCCTCCTTATAACACTTCAGGGGCCAGTGAAACGATTTTCATATAGTTTTCGCGCAGCTCGCGGGCCACGGGGCCGAAGATGCGGGTGCCAACCACCTCGTCCTGCTTGGTCAGCAGCACGCAGGCGTTGTCGTCGAAGCGGATATAGGAACCGTCCGGACGGCGGATTTCCTTCTTGGTACGGACGACGACGGCATTGGAAACGGAGCCCTTCTTGGCGTTGCCGCCCGGAATGGCGCTCTTGACGGCGACGACGATCTTGTCGCCCACGGTGGCGTAGCGATGGCGGGTACCGCCCAGCACGCGGATGCAGAGGACTTCCTTCGCACCCGAGTTGTCAGCCACCAACAAACGTGATTCTTGCTGTATCATCTTATTTGACTTTTTCTACGATTTCAACTAATCTCCAGCGTTTGGTCTTGCTGAGTGGACGGGTTTCCATGATGCGGACCGTATCGCCTTCGCTGCATTCGTTCTTGTCATCCTGGGCGACGAACTTCGTGGTCTTGTTCACGAACTTGCCGTAGATCGGATGCTTCTCCTTCGTCTTCACAGCAACTACAATAGATTTATCCATCTTGTTGCTGACCACGATGCCGATTCTTTCTTTACGAAGATTTCTTTCCATGGGACAATTTCTATTTAGTTCTGTTTCTCTTTCTCTGCCAGAATGGTCATCATACGGGCGATGTCGGTCTTGGCTTTCTTGATGGCCGAAGTGTCCTCCAGCGGGGAGATCACGTGGTTCATCTTCATTTTGTTGAGATTCTGCTTCTCGACTTCGAGACGCTCGCGCAGGTCCTTGACCGCCATCTCTTCGATTTCTTTTCTTTTCATTGCCTTACTCTCCTAAAGGATTATTCGGTATAGTCGCGACGGACGACGAACTTGGTGGTGACGGGGAGCTTCTGGGCACCGAGACGGAGCGCTTCCTTGGCGACTTCCATCGGAACGCCTTCGGCTTCGATGATCATACGGCCCGGGGTGATGGGCGCCACGAAACCTTCGGGGTTACCTTTACCTTTACCCATACGGACTTCAGCCGGCTTCTTGGTATACGGCTTGTCGGGGAATACGCGGATCCAGATCTTACCTTCACGCTTCATGTAACGGACGACAGCCTGACGGGCGGCCTCGATCTGCTGACCGGTGAGCCAGCAGCTCTCCATCGTCTTGATGCCGAACGACCCGAAGGCCAGCTGGCTGCCACGCTGGGCGATGCCTTTCATCCGACCTTTCTGCTGTCTTCTGAACTTGGTTTTCTTAGGTTGTAACATAGCCTTATTACTTAAAAATATCTTAAACTTCTAATTTTCAAGATCTTAGCCCACTTCAGGCATAAGATACAGGGTTGCAAAGGTACACAAAAAAAACAAATAGCAAAAACTTTTGCGAAATTTTCGACAAAAATTTTTGCTACTTAACTTCCTGACAACGCAGGCCGTTAGCCAAAACTAAAACTTATTTCCCGGCTGCATTTTCGACCGCGCGCATCACGCGGAGGAGGTTGCCGCCCCAGAAGAGCTCGAGTTCGCGGTCGGTCCAGCCGCGGCGCATCAGTTCGACGGTGATGTATTTCATCTTCGAAGCGTCTTCCAGACCGCTCATGCCGCCGCCGCCGTCAAAGTCGGTGCCGATGCCCACGTATTCCACGCCCACCAGCCGGCGGATGTACTCCACGTGATCGCAGAAAGTACTGATGTTCACCTGGTCGCGGGGCAGCCAGGAGAGGGCCCAGCGGCCCGAGGTGACCTGCACAACGCCACCCTTGGCCGCGATGGCGCGGATCTCCTCGTCCGTCAGGTTACGCGGATGGTCCTTGATGGCATAGACGCAGGAGTGTGAGCAGATGACCGGGGCCGTGCTCAGTTCCAGGCAGTCGTAGAGCGTGGAGGTCGAAGCGTGCGAGCAGTCCACGATGACGCCCAGCCGGTTCATTTCCCGCACCAGTTCCTTGCCGAAGGGCGAGAGGCCGCCCCAGGTGTTCTCGGGGTAGCGCGAGGCGTCGCAGATGTCGTTGTCGTAGTTGTGCGAAAGCGTGACGATGCGCGTACCCAGGTCATAGAAATCCTTGAGCTTGGAGAGGTCCTTCCCGATGGGATAGCCATTCTCGATGCCCATCACCAGGCTCAGTTTGTGGCGTTTCTTGTTTTTTACGATATCTGCGGCCGTCAAAGCGATGGACGCTTCTTTCGGCCGGGCCTGGATATAAGCGCGGATGGCCTTCATCTTGTCGATGGTCCATTGATAGGCCGAGTCGCGGGAGGCGTCCGTCAGCGGGCCCTGGTCCACGAAGATCGGATAGAAGCAGCAGTCCACCCGGCCCTCGCGCAGTTTGGCGAAGTCGCCCTGCACCTTCGACAGGTCGACATCCTTCTTCACCAACTGCAGCGCCGTATCGGTGTGCGTATCGATGGCGATGATCTTATTGTGCAGTTTTTCCGCGCGGCGGAGCAGTTCTGCATTCTCATCGGTCTGCGCCGTAAAGCCCAGCACCACAAAAAGCAGCAGCGCCGGCAGCAGTTTCAATACATTTCTCATATCTTTCATAATCCAATAACCTTCCTGATAAACAGTGCAAGTTACTGAATTTATCCCGTATCCGCAACACCGTAACAAGAAAATACTCCCGAAAAGCAGTCTGTTTCTTAGGCAGCCCAATTCTTAGATTTTAAAATGAATCTTGGCTATGAGCGGATTATTGTTCAAAGACAAGCCCGTTTCCTTGATAGCCGAGGCCACCAGCCGGTTGACGGGACTCAGCCGCGCCGGATCCATCCCGAGGCACTGGACCGGGGTAAAGATCATTACATAGAAAGAATCCTTGTCGGAGGCCATCACGATTGATGGCGTATCACCATCATTGACTTCTTTCCACATAACCCCCTTCTCTGTTGATTTCGCGAAAACGAAATGATACCCGACCGCCTTGGGCCCGATAGCCTGAAAGTACCACATCGTACCCGTGTCGTGGACATAAAGCAGGTTCTTGAAATAATCAGACATCATATAGCGTGCAAAATCCGGCATCCCGTTGTTGATCATATAGTGTTGCGGCATCGTTTTACTGCCAAAGTCCACCCGCAGCACGGGCGAGATTTTCTTATCAAGCCGGTACAATACGCCTTCCCCTTCCAGCGGCCTGAGATAATAGCCGCCATCCCAGGCGCGGCTGATCAGCGAAGTGTTCATGATATAGTCCTTCCGCGGGATGAAAGATTCTGTCGGCTGCCCGCCATCGGCAGGGATCCGGCTCACCGTATTGAATGTCGCCGTGAAATCGTAGCTGTCGCTGTCGGGAGCTGCCGCGAAGAGATAGAATCCTCCCTGCCCGTCCGGCGCAAATTCATCGTAATTATGTCTGGGAATTTCCACTTCGCCGGCGAAAGAACCGTCAGCTGCGTGATAGCGCAGGATCTTCCCCCGGTCAAGGATACAAACCGTACGATTGCGGTCATCATAGCAGATGTCCTGAACGGACGTATATTCTCCCGGCCCACGGCCCTTCGCGCCCACGCGGCAGACAAAACGGCCTTCCGGCGAGAATGCCAGGACCTTCCCGCCGCTATCCTTGACGACCATTGTCCCGTCCGGCAAGAGCAGCATCTTGCTTGGATATGTCAATATGCTGCCCTCTCCTTCTTCCAACGGAACAAGAGCTGCAACCTCGGCGACTTCCGCCAGATCTGCCACATCAACCGCCGATTCAAGGGGATTCAGGGCATCCAGCTGCCGGCTTCCGCAAGAAGATACAGTCAATGAGATGACTGTAATGAATGACATCCATAAAATAGATCGATTCTTATTCATGGCATATACTGTTAAACTGATTCAACTGATTGGATATTCACGGCTATAACAGCCGCGGCTTGTGGACGATGCGGATAATAAGGGAGACAAGATAGACGAGAAGTGCGTAAATCAGAATGACCATGTGGCACTTGATACCACCCCATAGCAAGGAGGGCGCAATCTCTCCGTTTGTCATTTCCAAGGCACTGGCAGCATTATACCAACCGAATGCCACACTGATAAGACCTACGACAAGCGTTGCAATCCCGATTTCCTTTACCCAGGCTGGGGCTTTCCACGCTGCAAAGAGAAGGCATACCAGCAGGATCGTAATTAGAGACATCGTAAACAAACCTCCCTGAACAAATAGTTGTGGAAGGGTAACGGACAAAAAAGAAAGCGTGTATTCAGACATGGTTCGACTTTTAGTTTCGAACACAAAGATACAATATAGAACCTGGAATCCGGACTGTCGAATCCCCCTCTACCGCGGTTGAATCCCCCTGTCAAGCCAATAACTTCCTATACTTCCGGGAACGAGGCAGTGTTGTGCCGGCGGCTTTAAGGGAATCGCTTGTAACATCGGTGATGTACGAGCGATTCACAAGATAAGAGCGGTGGATCCGGACAAAATCTGTACCCAGGATGTTTTCCCACTGCGTGATTCCTGTCTTGTTGCGGAAACGGCGTCCGGCCGAAGCATAGACCATCACCTCCCTGTCGTTAGACTCTATGTAGAGAATCTCTTTTGGAAGCAAGGTGACAGGGTGACGGTCGGAGATGAAACGGACAGGCTCTTCGATGGACGGAAAACATTTTTCCAGATATCGCTTCAATGCCCAGTCTCCCACCACCAGCAAGGTCAAGACGCCTGCGAGGAAGACAGGATTGAAAAGCGTAGGGGGAAACCCGTCGTAACCCCAGAGACGAATGTTGCGAAGACGAAGGATATAGATGTTGACCAGCACGATCAGAAACGTTTCGGCAACCAGAATAGCCAGCAACACGAAAATGGAATTCCGGACACCTTCACGTTGTGTTTCGAAGGATATCTTCGACAAAAAGAAGCGAGATGCCAATGCCCCGGGAAGGAAAAGCACGCCGATCAGCAGCGCTTCCGCAAACGAAAAATCCATGCTGACCACCAGCAAGGCAATCAGCAGGACCGCTAACGCCCATGCCCCCAGGACAATTGGAACTTTCTTCATTTCTGCCTTTTCCCGGGAACCCACCACTTGAGCCGTTTGGCCAGCGCGAGGATCAGCAGCGAGAGCACGAGGCAGCCCAGCATGAGCCAGAGCCCCTGGCCTGCGGCGAAAAGGATGGGTACGAACGTGATCAGCAGGATTTCGACAGGGGCGCAGGGAAGGTAGGCCAGTGCATAATCGTCCATGGCCCGGCTGGCCTGCTTGGGATCGACGATCCGCAGCAGGGCGATGCCCATCGCCATCGTGCCGGTCCACCAGCCCCAGGCGAAGATCGACTTCTCGAACCAGTCCTTCCGGTTGAGATGCCGGCCGAAATAGAAGACCGTGAAGATGGTGACGGCAATGCCGACCAGGGTCAGGACAACCAGCGGAACGGCATATTTGACAACCACACCCAGCTTGATGGAAGCCACGCCACAAGCCACCAGCAAGTCCGTCGCGGAAGAGCTGATGCTGCCCGTCGTCCTCGGATCGATGTAGGTAGCTGCACCCGCTTTGTTGAAGGCCAACTTGATGAGCATGCCCACCACGAAGGCGCAGCTGAAGACCGGCAGCTCAAGCTTGGGCCAGGCCATCTTGACGCCCTTGCTCATCATGTAGCCGCCGAAGGCCGCAACGATCACCAGTGACAAGTGGAACATGTGGGAATCGATGGAAATCGGCGACGTCGTGCCGATTGCCGTGGGTTCCCGCTTGTCTTCGGGAAGCAGGCCGCTGCGGTATTCGTCGGGCAGCTGGTTGAAATCGGCCAGATACGACGTCTGACCCTTCTTCGTGGCAATCTTGATGAAGAGCAGACCGCCCAGGATGGCGACGATCACACCGATGGTGGCCGTGGTCATGCCCAGGCTTGTGGCTTCGTCCCAGCCCAGGCCGTCGAAGGCCGAGCCGATGGCGGCCGCCGTACCGTGTCCGCCATAGAAGCCGGTCGGAAGCATCACGCCGAACGCTGCATTGAGATCCGGCCAGATGAGCCGGAGCACCAGCAGGCCGAAGAGCCCCATCACCGCCCACTGGAAAAGCATTCCAAGCTGGGAAAAGGCCCACATCGGACCGACCCTGCGCGCAACCTCCTTGACCTTGAAACTGGGCGAAGACAGCGGAAGGGCGCCGAAGACCACTGCAATCAGGATGGCAGCGTACGTGCCGATGTTGCCCGAGAGGGGCAGCCAACCCAGGCCGTTGGGCCCGAAAATGAGTCCCAGCAGGCCGGCCAGCAGGCTGGGCGGAATGAAAAGCTTCTGGATCAGACGGATTTTTACTCTCAGGAACTTCCCGATCAGCAGCAGGCCACAGAGGATGCCCACATCGGAAAACAGGGTCCACGGCGTGAAATTTGCAAGGTCGAACATCGGCAGAAATGGATTTATCTGGTAAAATTAACTTTTTTTCCGAAAGAATCCTACCTTTGCCCCGGTAAAATGAAGAAAAGGACCGTTATTTTCGTATTCTCCGTGCTTCTGGCAGCACTTCTGGCACCTTCCGCCCACGCCCAGTCGAACCGGCGCGAGCTCAAGGTGATGGAGTACTACGTTTACAAGGGGGACACGATCTTCGTGGATGAACTGCCGCCGGCCGTCATCCATCCCAAGCAGACGATGAGCCACCGCAACTGGGTGAAGTATTACAAGCGCGTCCACAACTTCAGCAAGGCCTACCCCTACGCCATCCTGATCGCGCGGGTCATCAACCAGACCGACAGCCTCTTCGCAGCCGACCACTACACCAAACGCCAGCAGGACAAGTACCTCAATAAAATGAAGGACGACCTGATCAACGAATTCGATCCGCTCTTCCGCAAGCTGACGCTCAAGCAGGGCCTGATGATGATCCGGCTCATCGACCGCGAATGCGGCCAGACGCCTTATTATATTCTCAAGCGTTACCTGGGCGGCACGACCGCCGGTTTCTGGCAAGGTGTGGCCAAAGTGTTCAAGGGCAATCTCAAGCAGCCCTACGACAAATACGGGGAAGACAAAGACCTCGAAGAACTGGTCGGCTACTGGGAACGCGGCCAGTTCGACGACCTCTACGAGATGATCTTCGGCAAGCCCCGACCCGAAATCTACATCCCCGAACGCTTCCGCTAGACGCCTGCAGAAGACGCCTGCCCGCGTAGCCCGTGAAGCCCCTTCACGGAGTTTTTGCGGGGAGGCTGGTGCGGATAGCCGTAGCGGATGTGAAGGGGCTTCACGGGCTACAGGACGAACGTGTCTTCCGGGCCTTTCCAGGCGGGGAGGACGCGGAGGCGGCCGCCCGATTCGACCGGGAGGTCGGCGGGGGCGTGCCAGTGGCCGAAGATGTAGAGGTCGATGCCGGGGGCACCGGCGGCGGCCAGGCGGCGGCCGTATTCATTGACATACCGGTAGAGGGGCGACTGCGTTCCTGCGAAGGGGGCAGGCTCGGGATGGCGCCGGCGGCTGGCGGCGGACCAGGCGCGGGCCAGACGGAAGACCCCGCGCGGAGGAAGACTTTTCAGCAGGGCGATGCAGGTCCTGTTGCGGAAGACGTGGAAGATAAGTTTCGACTTGCGGTCGTGGGCGCCGAGCGTATCGCCGTGGCCCATCAGGACCCGGCGGCCGGCGAGGTCGAAGACCCGGTACGGTTCCTGGACGATATGTACGCCCAGCTCCTTTTCAAAATAATCGGTAACCCACCAGTCGTGGTTGCCCCGGAAGAACCAGACGTCGGTCCGCTGCGCCACTTCTGCCAGCGCCGCGAGCACGCGCACGCCGCCGCGCGGCACTACGTCGCGGTAGTCCACCCAGAAATCGAAGATGTCGCCCAGCAGGAAAAGGCCTTTGGCGTCGGGCGGCAGTTCGCGCAAGAATTCCACAAAAGCCTTTTCCCGGACACCGCCGGGATCGGCCGCTGCGCCGAGATGGGTGTCGGCGACGAAATAGTATCTGCCTTCGGCATCCATACGCGCAGCCGGAAATCAAACCAGCGTGGAGACGATGCAGGCCGCGCCCACCAGCACGCAGTAGAGCGCGAACCATTTGAGCCGCGCCTTGCGGACCATCGCGATCATGAAGCGGCAGGCGAACAGGCCCGACACGAACGCCGCGATAAAGCCCAGGACCAGCTGCAGCATCCCGACGCTGCTGGCGGCGAAGTCACCGCCCACCACGTCGAGGAAGGCCTCGCCCAGGATCGGAATGAGCACCATCAGGAAGGAGAAGCGCGTAACCTCCTGCTTCGAGACACCGCTCAGCAGGCCGGCCGCAATGGTCGAACCGCTGCGCGAAAGGCCGGGAATCACGGCGACTGCCTGCGCCAGGCCCATCCACAGGGCGGACTTCCAGGAGACCTTCTGCCCTTCCCCGGAGCGCCGGGCTGTCAGGGTCTCGGAGAGGAACAGCAGCAGGGCCGTCACCAGCAGGGCGCAGCCCACGACGAGCAGGCCGCTGCCAAAGAGCGATTCCACGGAATCCTTGAAGAACATACCCACGATGAAGACGGGAATCATCGAGAGGAAAATCAGCAGAATATAGCGCGTCTCGCTGTTCATCTGCCACTTGAAGAGGCCGCGGAGAAGCGCGAGGATATCTTTCCAGAAAACGACGATGGTGGCCAGCACCGTGGCGGCGTGCACCACCACTTCAAAACTCAGGTCGGCGGTTTCGATGCCGAAGAGTGCCTTGCCGATGGCCAGGTGGCCGCTGCTGCTCACGGGCAGGAATTCCGTCAGGCCCTGGATCAGGCCGAGAATGATGGCTTCGAGGGAACTCATCGCTTATGCCTCCCCTTCGCCGCGCGGCTTTTTCATGATACCATAGATGATGGCGGCGATGCCCAGGACAATGACGATGGGCGCGAGCGTCAGCCGTCGGAAATTGAAGATGGCCGGATTGAACACATTCGGGTCGGACGAACCGCCGCCGAGCATCAGCACGAAGCCCAGGACCATCACCAGCAGGCCGATTCCGATGATTTTCACATTTTTGGAAGGCAGGGAAAAGTTTGCCATATCACTTTTTTTAATAATACAAATCGTCTTTGGACACATACGCCACGCGCCGGACCACCAGCAGGGTGGAAAGCACGCAGATGACCACGCCCAGCAGGACCGTGCCCAGCAGGACCAGCCAGACGAGCCGCATGTCGAGCAGCGAGGCGAGCAGGTTGGAGCCGCGTCCCGCCCAGCGGATGCCCAGATACAGCAGCGTGGCGGCAATCACGCCGGAAACGGCTCCCTGCGCGGCGGCCTGCCACAGGAAAGGCCGTGCGATGAAGGAGCGTTTGGCGCCCACCAGGCTCATGGTATGGATGGTGAAGCGGCGCGCATAGATATTGAGCCGGACGGTATTGCTGATCAGGGCAAAGGATATGACCAGCAGCAGGGCGATCACCACCGCGAGCACCAGGCTGATGCGCCGCAGGTTGGCGTTGAGCGCCTCCACCAGCGACTCTTGATAGACCACTTCTTCGACGCGCCGGTCGTCGAGCAGGCCGGTCTTGATCACCTCGAGCGAATCGGCGGTGATGAAGTCGCCGTCAAGTTTCAGGTCGATGGAGATGGGGATCGGCGAACTTTCGAAAACCGAGAGGAAATCTTCGCCGAGCAGGCCCTTCATTTCCTGGGCGCCCTCTTCTTTCGAGATGAAACGGCTTTCCTTGACATAGGGGCGTTCCGCGAGCGAAGCGGCCAGGGCGCGGCCCTCCTTTTCGCTGGTGGACTGCTTGAGCAGGACCGAGACGGCCATGTTCTCCTTGAACCAGCGGGCGACGCTGCCGGCATTGACCGCGAAGACGGACGAAGCGGCTACCAGCACCAGCACCAGCGAGATGCTGATGACCGATGTGAGGTAGGACCGTATCAACCTCTTGTGTACTATATTTTTACCCTTTGCAGCCATTTTCCGGTGGAGTTACAAAGATAATCAAAAAATTTTATTACCTTTGTAACGAATTTGCCTTAAAATGACTTTAAAGATGGAAGAACCTGCTAGAGTATTGTTTGTCAACTCCGAGATCTTCCCCTATATGCCTGAAACAGACATCGCTGTGCTGGGAAGGTATCTCCCGCAGGGGATTCAGGAGAGCGGCAAGGAGATTCGCTCCTTCATGCCGCGCTACGGTACGATCAACGAACGCCGCAACCAGTTGCACGAGGTCATCCGCCTCTCCGGCATGAACCTGGTCATCGACAACTCCGACCGGCCGCTGGTCATCAAGGTCTCCTCCATTTCGTCTGCCCGGATGCAGGTCTATTTCATCGACAACGAAGACTACTTCCACCGCAAATTCATCTATCAGGACGCAGAAGGCAACGATTTCAAGGACAATGACGAACGGGCCATCTTCTTCGCGCGGGGCGTGCTCGAGACCGTGAAGAAACTCCGCTGGAAACCCGATATCGTGCACTGCCAGGGCTGGATCTCCCACGTGCTGCCGGTCTATCTGAAAAAAGTCTATCACGAAGACCCGATCTTCACCGAGGCCAAAGTCGTGCTCTCGCTCTACAACGAGCGGCTCGACGCCCGCTTCGACGAACACATGGCCGACAAGATGATGATGGAGAACCTCCGGCCCGAAGATGTGGCCGTCCTTGGCCAGGCCGATGGCATAAATCTTGCGAAACTCGCCATCCAGTATGCGGACGGCATCATCGCCGGCGTGCCGGAGATCGATCCGCGCCTGGCCGACTACGCCAAGTCGCTGCGGCTCCCCATCCTCCCCTACGTGCCCATCACCAAGGAAGGCGGCCCCTACGTCCAGCATTACAACCAGTTTTACGACGATTTGCTAAAGAGAAGAAGATGAAACACACTGGGGTACTCCTGAGCCTGGCCCTGCTTGCCGCTTGCTGCCTGGCTTCGTGCATCCATACCGACGACACCCTGGGATCCGCGCTGGTCCCTTCCAGCCAGGATATTACCATACAGACAGCCACCCTTGACCTGCCCCTGCAGGGGATGCGGGCATCCGACGACCTGCAGAGCCGCCTCACCGGCAGCGTGACGGTCGGCAACATCGGCACCGATTTCTATTCCGAGGGCCTGATGACGATCACCGCCTCGACAGATTCCATCGTCTGGGGCAAGAATTCCACCGTCCAGCGGGTTTACCTGAGCATGGTGCGCGACACCGCGCTGGTCATGCGCGACGACCAGCTCTACATTCCCCAGAACATCTATGTCCACCGGCTCAACTTCGAGCTCGATTCCACACACGTCAACGCCACCCACGACCGCTTCAAAGGGCAGTACTACGATCCGGAGCCGATCTCCACGGGCGGCTTTGTCTATACGGGCGACGATGCCTGGTCGGTCGAACTCAAGAAAGAGATCGGGGAAGAATTGCTCCGTTTCCCGATGGCGACGCTCGACAGCGCCCAGCTGTTCATGAAACAGTTCTACGGCATCTGCCTGCGGGGCGATTATCCCGAGAGTTCCCTGACCGCACCCGACGGGGAGGGCCGCCTCAACCTTTTTGACCTGAGCTCTTCCTACCTGATCATCAACTGGGATTACGACGACGATGCGGGCGTCCGCAAACGCGCGACCGCCTACTTCTCCCTGGGTGCCTATCACGTCCTCAACCTCTACCGGACGCTGCGGACAACGTCCGCTTCCGCCGACCAACTCGTCGTCCAGGGCCTGTCCGGAAGCAAGCCTTATGTATCGGCCCGGGCGCTCAAGGAAAGCGTGGAAGACTGGGCTGCCGGGAACGGGATTTCTCCGGAAGACATCGTCATCGCCAAGGCAAGCGTGGAATTCCCCTTCGAATACAGCGGCCAAAGCACACAGCTCGACCACTACGCCGCCAGCCTCTATCCCTGCCAGCGCGTCGTGGACGACAACGGGATCGCCTATTACTCCCCACTGGCGGAGATCAACGATACTTCACTGGAAGGCGGCTCGATCGACCGTTCACAACTCTACTACAAGTCGAACATCAGCCTGTACCTGCAGGATCTGCTCAGCCAGGAGGATAGTGACATCGATGACGAAGACGACCTGTGGTTCATGCCTACCTACAGTTATTACAACTCGAACACCGGCACGACCTACTACTACGCCGACAATTATTTCTATACGCAGACAACCCTCAACGGGACAAGCGCCCTGCGCCATCCCGTGCTCAAACTGACGTATTCCGTTCTGAAATAAGTCCGGACTCAGAGGGCCCGGAAGACCAGGCTGGCATTCTGCCCGCCGAAGCCGAAGTTGTTGCTGATGGCGACCTGCACCGTACGGTGCTGCAGGCCGGCAAGGGAAAGATTGAGCCGGTAGTCGATCTGCGGGTCTTCCTCCTTGAAATTGATGGTCGGCGGAATGACGCCGTCGCGGATGGCGTGCAGGCACGCGAGTGCTTCCACGGCACCGGCCGCACCCATCAGGTGTCCGGTCATCGACTTGGTGGAACTGATGGCCACCTTGTAGGCATCGTCGCCGAAGACCCGTTCGATGGCGTGGAGCTCAGCCAGGTCGCCGAGCGGGGTGGAGGTTCCGTGCGCATTAATGTAATCGACGTCGGCAGGCACCAGTCCGGCTTCACGGAGCGCCAGCTCCATGGCGTCAGCGGCACTGTCGCCGTCTTCGCGCGGCGCCGTGATGTGCCAGGCATCGCAGGTCATGCCGAATCCGGCAATCTCCGCATAGATCTTTGCACCCCGGCGCAGGGCGTGCTCATATTCTTCCACGACGAGGATGGCGGCGCCTTCCCCCATCACGAAGCCGTCCCGGGTCCGGTCGAACGGACGGGAAGCCGTCTTGTATTCTTCGTTATTGGTCGAAAGCGCGTGCGCGGAGTTGAAACCGCCGACACCCGGCTCGGAAATCGGCGCTTCGGTACCGCCGGAAATCATGATGTCGGCCCGTCCCAGCTGAATCTGGGAAGCAGCCGTCAGGATGGCGTGAGCCGAGGTGGCACAAGCCGAAGACACGCCGAAATTCGGACCGCGGAAGCCATACTTGATGGCGATGTGGCCCGAGGCGATGTTGGTGATGAATTTGGGAATCAGGAAGGGGCTGAAATGGGGTGACCCCGCCGCAAAATAATCGCGCAATTCCTCCGTGAGCGTGTTGATGCCGCCGACACCCGCACCGACGACCACGCCGATACGCTTCAGATTGGCGGCCTCGAGGTCCAGTCCGCTGTCGCGGACGGCCTCCGAGGCCGCAATCATGGCGTACTGTGTGAAGGGGTCGGTCTTGCGGGCCTCCTTGCGGTCAATGGCCTCAGGGAAGCGGGCCGGATCGTAATCCGGAATCTCACACGCGAACTTGGTTTTGAAAAGGGTGGTGTCGAAGCGGTCGATCAAACGGGCGCCGCTGACGCCCAGGTCAAGGTTCCGGAAGAACTCTGCCGTGTTGTTACCCAAGGGGTTGACGGTGCCAATCCCCGTAATGACGACCCTTTTCCCGGTCATAGGCTACTGGACGTTGGCCTTGATGTAGTCAATCGCATCCTGGACGGTCGAGATCTTTTCGGCGACATCGTCAGGAATGGTGATATTAAACTCTTTCTCAAACTCCATGATCAGCTCGACGGTGTCGAGGGAGTCGGCGCCAAGGTCGTTCTTGAAACTGGCGGCAGGCGTCACTTCACTCTCTTCAGCACCCAGCTTGTACACGATGATGGAGATGACTTTTGAAGCAATATCTTCCATAATTGAGTGGTTTTGGTTAATAGTATTTTGTTTTAGCGTTTTTCTTTAAAAATGTGCCCGCTATGACGGACAATATTCTGCAAAGTAAGTAAATTTTGCCGAAAATCACAAATTTTCATATATTTGTAACACGAGCAAACAACATTACTATGTATAACGATTTTCAAAAGTATCTGGAAGCCGAGCTTCAGTCCATCCGTGAAGCCGGTTTGTACAAGGAAGAACGCGTCATCACTTCCGCCCAGCAGGCTGCCATCAAGGTGGCGCCGGGTAAAGACGTCCTGAATTTCTGCGCCAACAACTACCTGGGCCTGGCCAACAACCCGCAGCTGATCGCGGCTGCGAAGGAAGCCCTTGATACCCACGGTTACGGTATGTCTTCGGTCCGCTTCATCTGCGGTACCGGCGACCTGCACAAGGAGCTCGAAAAGAAGATTTCCGAATTCTTCGGCACGGAAGACGCCATCCTCTACGCCTCCTGCTTTGATGCGAACGGCGGTGTCTTCGAACCGCTGCTCGACGAACACGACGCCATCATATCCGACGCCCTCAACCACGCCTCGATCATCGACGGCGTCCGTCTGTGCAAGGCCCAGCGCTACCGCTATGCCAACGCCAACATGGAAGAACTCGAAAACTGCCTGAAGACCGCCCAGGCGCAGCGCCACCGCATCATCGTGACCGACGGCGTGTTCTCGATGGACGGCAACGTCGCCCCGCTCGACAAGATCTACGAGCTGGCCACCAAGTACAACGCCATGGTGATGGTCGATGAGTCGCACTCGGCCGGCGTGGTCGGCAAGACGGGCCGCGGCACCACCGAGCGCTTCAACCTGCGTGGCAAGATCGAGATCCTGACCGGCACCCTCGGCAAGAGCTTCGGCGGCGCGGTCGGCGGTTTCACCACCGGCAAGAAGGAGATCATCGCGATGCTCCGCCAGCGTTCCCGCCCGTACCTGTTCTCCAACTCCATCCCGCCGATGATCGCCGCCGCCGGCATCAAGATGTTCGACATGATGAGCCAGACGAACGAGCTGCAGGACAAGCTGCACGCCAACACCGACTACTTCATCGGCCGCATGAAAGCCGCCGGCTTCGACATCAAGCCCACCGAATCGGCCATCTGCGCCGTGATGCTCTACGACGCGCCGCTTTCCCAGAAGATGGCGGCCCGTCTGCAGGAAGAGGGCATCTATGTCACCGGTTTCTACTACCCGGTCGTCCCGAAGGGCCAGGCCCGCATCCGCGTCCAGGTCTCTGCCGGCCATGAGAAGGAGCATCTCGACAAATGCGTCGAAGCCTTCACCAAGATCGGCAAGGAACTCGGCGTGATCAAATAAAAACGTGATCAAATAAAAAAAGGAGCCTCACGGCTCCTTTTTTTATGATCAAATCGTTTCCTACTCGTCGGTGAGGGAGAAGCGGTAGAAGGCGAGGATCTTCGCATCCTTGTCGGCAGCGGCCAGGACGTCCTTGACGGCCGTCTTGCCATCGCCCATCTGGTACTCCTGCTGCTCCAGGGTGTTCTCCTTGAAGAACTTCTGGACGCGGCCGGCGGCGATGTTCTGGATCATCTGCTCGGGCAGGTTGGCAGCCTTCTCGGCCGACACCTTGGCGATGATCTCGCGGGCCTGCTGGGCCTGCTCCGGCGTGAGCCAACCTTTGGCGGTGTTGCTCTCGATGTGGTCTTCGCTGTCGCAGTGGGCCGGGTTGATGCCGGCTTTCTTGAGGGCGTTCTCCACAGCCTTGCGGACCTGCTCTTCCTTGGTCTTCTCGATGGCGACCTGACGCTCTTTCTCGACCACCTCAGCGGGGCAGTCTTCAGCGGAGACGGAGACCGGGTTCATCGTAACGACCTGGATGGCGATACCTTTGGCCAGTTCCTCGTCGATCGGCTTGTTGAAAGCGACGATGGCGCCGAGCTTGCCGTTGGTGGTGTGCACATAGGAAGCCACGTACGGGGCCTCGAGCTTGCCGTAGAAAGCCAGGGTGTGTTTCTCACCGCTCTTGCCGGTCTGCTGGGAGATGGCGTCTTCGACCGTCTCGCCATCAGCCATCTTCGTAGCCTTGAGGGCTTCGAGGTCGGCCGGGCAAGCCGCGATGGCGGCATCGGCGATGGCGTTGGCCAGGGCCTGGAACTCGGCGTTCTGGGAGACGAAGTCGGTCTCGCAGCCGAGGCATACGAGGATACCCTTTCCGTCGGCGACGCGGGCCTTGACGGCTCCTTCGGTGGTCTCGCGGTCGGCACGTTTGGCGGCCACGAGCTTGCCTTTCTCACGGATGATTTCCTGGGCGCGGGTGAAGTCACCTTCAGCTTCGACAAGGGCCTTCTTGCAGTCCATCATGCCGGCGCCGGTCATCTTGCGCAGTTTTGCGACGTCTGTTGCTTTGATTTCCATTGTGTAACGGATTAAGGGTGATACTACTCGTTCTTGGGTTCTTCGCTGGCCTGGGCTTCCTCAGCCTTGGGGGCGCGGCGGGCGCGGACGCGCTTGGCCGGAGCCTCTTCGCGGGCGGGGGCTTCCTCTTTCTCTTTCTCCTTCTCGATCCGGCGTTCCTCAAGACCTTCGGCGATGGCGCCGCAAAGGGTATCGGTGATCAGCTGGATGGATTTAGCCGCATCGTCGTTGGCCGGAATCACATAATCAATCGTGGTCGGGTCGCAACATGTATCAACCATTGCGATAACGGGGATATTCAGACGATTGGCTTCGCGGACGGCGTTGATCTCTTTCTGCACGTCCACGACAAAGATGGCGGAGGGAAGGCGGTTCAGGTCGGCGATCGAACCGAGGTTCTTCTCGAGTTTGGCGCGCTGACGCGAGATCTGCAGGCGTTCGCGTTTGGCGAGGGTCTCGAAGGTACCGTCGGTCATCATCTTGTCGATGGTGTTCATCTTCTTGACGGCCTTGCGGATCGTGGGGAAGTTGGTGAGCATGCCACCGGCCCAGCGCTCGGTCACATACGGCATGTTGACTTTCTGTGCGCACTCGGCGACGATGTCCTTCGCCTGCTTCTTGGTGGCGACGAAGAGGATCTTGCGGCCGGCGTGGGCGAGCTGCTTCATGACATTGGCAGCCTCGTCTATCTTGACGACAGTCTTGTGCAGGTCGATGATATGGATCCCGTTTTTCTCCATGAAGATGTACGGAGCCATCTTGGGATTCCATTTCCGCTTCAGGTGACCGAAGTGGACGCCTGCATCGAGTAAGTCTTGGAAATTGGTTCTAGACATTTTGTTTGGGGTTTGTTTTGTTTGTTTTCTCTTTTCTTCAATCCCGGAGCAGCGGTCTTTCCGGACCGGTCTCCCGGATTTTCCGCAGCCGGACAAATCTCAGGCAGCCTTCTGCCGTCTCAGGCAGGGATCCTGTGGTTTTGAATCCGGACTGTGCAAATGTAAATCAGGGTCGTATGACTAACGTTTGCTGAACTGGAAGCGTCTGCGGGCACCAGGCTGGCCAGGTTTCTTACGCTCGACCTCGCGGGCGTCGCGGGTGAGGAAACCGTTGGACTTCAGGACCGGGCGATACGCTTCAGCATCGGCCTGGCACAGGGCGCGGGCGATACCGAGGCGGATGGCTTCGGCCTGGCCTTTGATGCCGCCGCCGTCCACGTTGACCTTCAGGTCGAACGCTCCGACGGTGTTCGTCAGGACCAGCGGCTGGTTGACGATGTATTTCAGGGTGTCTTCCTTGAAATATTCGTCGAGGTTCTTGCCGTTGATGACGATGTTGCCGGCACCGGCACACATATAGACGCGAGCAACTGCTGATTTACGTCTTCCAAGGGCGTTGAATACTTCCATTACTCTGTCTTAAATTTCGTTTAACGTAAGGGGTTTGGGTTGCTGAGCTTCGTGTTTGTGCTCCGGGCCCTCATAGACATAGAGGTTGCGGAACAGCTCGGCTCCGAGGCGGTTCTTCGGAAGCATGCCCTTGATGGCGTGCTCCACGACAAAAGTCGGCTTGCGATCAAGCATCTCTTTGGGCGTAGCGAAACGCTGGCCTCCCGGATAACCGGTGTGGCGAACGTACACTTTGTCGGTCAGCTTCTTGCCGGTAAGGCGGATTTTCTCGGCGTTGACGATGATGACATTGTCACCACAGTCCACGTGCGGCGTATAATCCGGCTTGTTCTTGCCCCGGAGGACAAGCGCGACGCGGGAAGCGAGACGACCCAGCACCTGATCGGTCGCATCAATAACGTACCATTCTTTCTTGACGGTACCGCTATTGGCGGAAATGGTCTTGTAGCTTAAAGTGTCCACTTTGTTGATTTTTAGGTTAATACTGTAAAATGTTGCGGCCCCCCAAAATTTTGGGGGCTGCAAAATTACGAAATATTTTCTTCCGAACAAATTAATTTTCAGAAGAGAAGGCTTCCAGGCTCTTTTTTGGGCAGGTCGCGGCGCATCCGCGCATCGAAGGCCTCGCCTTCCTCCCAGCTGAGGAACTCGGTCTCGATGGGAAGATAGAAGAGCCGGCGGCGCACCTCTGGGTCGAGATTCTCGCAGTGGAGCAGGCGCTGCGCATCCTTCTCGGTGGTCAGGAGCAGGGCGCGGGGATTGCGACGCACTTCCCGCAGGAGCAGATGCAGGTCCGCCTGCGTGAAGCGGTGGTGGTCGCCGAAACGTTTGTGGGCAATGTGCTCGTAGCGGTCGGTCAGCTGCACGCGCAGCGGCCGGTCGTCGGCCACGCCGGAGAACAGGAAAACATCTTTCGAGTAGATGTAGCGCTTGTCGGCCTCCCAGCGGAACACTGGAAGCGGATCGCCGTATTTGACCGTAGCGAAGAAGAGGGGCTGCTCGGGACGCAGGCGCGTCAGCTGCCGCAGTTTGCCGCGCTCCCACTCGTCGAGGTAGCGGGGGCACTTGGTCATCACCACCACGTCCGCGCGGCGGATCTGTTCCGGGAGATCGCGCAAACGCCCGAACGGCAAGAGGTTATCCTTGAAAATGGGCCGGTTGTAGTCCACCAGCACCAGGTTTGTCGCGGGCTTCAGCTTCCGGTACTGGAATCCGTCGTCGAGCAGGACCAGCTGCGGACGCTCGGCTTCCGGCAGTGCGAGCAGCTGCTCCACGCCGTGGTTGCGGTCCTTGTCCACCGCCACGAGGATATGGGGGAACTTGCGTTTGATCTGCAGCGGCTCGTCGCCCGCCACATCGGCCGTATCGTCTTCCGTCACCAGATGGAAGCCTTTGCTGCGGCGCTTGTACCCGCGCGAGAGCACGGCCAGGCGGCAGCTTCCCTGCAACAGGTTCACCAGATATTCGGTCATGGGCGTCTTGCCCGTACCGCCCACCGTGATGTTGCCCACCGAGATGACCGGCACCGGATGCGTGACGGCCTTCTTCTTGCCGCTGTCGTAGCGGGCGTTCCGGATGCGGAGCGCCAGCCAGTACGGAAAGACTGCGATGCTGCTGATCATCCCCACACCTCCGCGATATGGTCGAGCGTCGCGAAGAGTTCCACCGGATCGGTGGATGTCACCAGCTTGAGGCGGGTCTCCTTGAAATTCTCGAGTCCTTTGAAATAACAGCTCAGGTGGCGGCGCATCTCGAAGATGCCGCGGCGTTCCTCCTTGAGTTCAAGCGATTTGGCCAGGTGCAGCTTGGCTAGGTCCACACGCTCGCGCACGCTCATCGGCGGCAGCAGCTCGCCCGTGGCCAGGTAGTGCTTCACTTCCCGGAAAATCCAGGGATGCCCGAAACTGGCCCGGCCGATCATCACCCCATCCACCCCGTAGCGGTCGAAGGCCGCTTTCGCCTCCTCTGGCGTCGTGATGTCGCCGTTTCCGATGATGGGGATATGCATCCGGGGATTGGCCTTGACGGCGCCGATCAGCGTCCAGTCGGCCGTACCTTTATAAAGTTGTGCGCGTGTGCGTCCGTGAATCGTCAGGGCGGCGATGCCGGCGTCCTGCAGGCGCTCGGCCAATTCGACGATGATCTTGCTGTCTTCGTCCCAGCCCAGTCGCGTCTTGACCGTCACCGGCAGTTTGACCGCCTCGACCACGCGCCGCGTGATCTCGACCATCTTGTCGGGTTCGCGCATCATGCCGCTCCCCGCCCCCCGCCGGGCGATCTTGTTGACCGGGCAGCCGAAATTGATGTCGATCAAATCGGGCCGGGCCTCTTCGGCCCGCACGGCCGCCTCCACCATCGCATCGGGAATATGGCCGTAGATCTGGATGCCGATCGGCCGCTCCGCATCCGTGACCTGCATCTTGGCGATGGTCTTGGCCGCGTCGCGGATCAAGCCGTCCGAGGAGATGAACTCCGTGTATAGCATATCGGCGCCGAACAGCTTGCAGACATAGCGGAACGAGGCGTCCGTCACGTCTTCCATCGGCGCCAGCAGCACCGGCCGTTCCCCCAGGTCTATGTTCCCGATTTTCACGGCTGCAAAGATAATAAAAAGAGCCGTCAATCACAGACGACTCTTTCCAGAGATACGAACAGGCAATCCACGGGACTATCGCCGGACTTTGCCTTTGATGCTAAGCGGAACGCCTTCTTTCGTGAAGCCTTCGATGATCACCGTCGCATCCGCCTTGTGGTCGGAGGTGTAGAAATCGAACTGTGTGGCTTCACCGGGTTCCGCCACCAGGTCCGGATTCCAGTAGAGCGTGGCACGCACCGGCTCAGGCGCCTTGCGGCTGCGCGCATCCTCATACCGCGGACTGTAGAAATACCGCGGCTGCTGCCAGCCCAGCGGCTTGCCGGTGGAGACGTTGGTGGCCACATCGTGGGCGTGAAGCTTCGTTTTGATCATTACGACACTGCGAGGCGCCAGCATGTCGTCCGCACTGGTGTTGAACCGGGCTGCATCGTTTCCTGTGACATAGGCGAAAGCACTGATATCGGATACGGTCAGACCGTCGATGTCCGCACAGGACGACTTCATCCCGTTGACAAAAACCAAAATTTCGGACCATCCGCTCGAGACCCCCATTTCCGACGCGATTTTCTGAGTCCGGCATACAATCGATCGGTATTGGGATGCCGGGACGTCGGTCTGAGCCATATCTTCGGTTGTCGAAACCGCCGTATCGTCGGTTCCGCCCCCTCCTGATGTGATGGTCATCGGAACCTGGTCGCCGAAACGAAGCGGCGGACAAGTTGTCACGATATAAGTCAGCAGGTCAAGTCCGCTGTAGGGTTCAAGATCCTGCTCCGAACGGAACTGGCCCTGCTTGAATTCATAATCGGGCAGCGGAGAGATATTGATGGCATCCGCTGGCCGGGTCACCGTGATGAACGAAGGGTGGAGCGAATAAGTAATGTCACCGCCTGAATTGTAATAATTCTTCAGGATATCATGTTTATACTCCTGGCTATAGGAAGCCTTGCCCAGATAGGACGGATATGTGTGGAAAACCGCATAGATGTCATCGTTGAGGAAAGGCGTGAAGCGGCGCGTATTACCGCCCAAACTCACCGCGCCGACCAGAAAATGCGTTCCCTCCGGGAAATCAAGTCCGTTGAGGGCGAAGAAGCCGCTCGTGTCGAGTTGCCCCATGGCCGAAAAACCAATGGACGGCGCCACGAACGATACGATTGACTTGCGGGCTGTACGGAGGCTTCCTCTCACCACCCCGCTGAGCGACTGGGCATATTCCTTGCCGAAACTCGGCATCAGGGTTTCTCCGCTGAAGATTTTCGGAAGCTCATAATAGTGCCAGCCGTGCGTAAGCATCACCTTGTCGATGGCTGCGATACGCTCGGAAAGCGGCCGGGCCGTGTCAAAATAGGCAGAAGCATCCTCGACAAATGTCGGGAGTTCGCTGCCCAGGTACCACCAGCTCACCAGATCATAGCCTTTCCCGCTATACGGGGCATACCCGTCGTCCGATACGGAAACCGACCAGTCGCCTTCCGGCAGGTCAATCCGGCCCTCCACCCGCTCACGCGGACCGTATGACGCCTTGTCCAGTTTCAGCTCCGGTGTCATTCCGTCGGGGAAAACGAAGAAAGCCCGTTCGGCATATACCGTTCCGGCATTGTCCACCAGGGCCAGATTGTTGACTCCCGGCGAAAGAAGAATATAAGGGACTTTGAGAAGGCGGGTCCTTTCGGAGTAAGGAATCCGCAGATAAATGTCGCTGTCGTCGTGGATGATGACAAATGTCGAGTCCGGGAATTCCACGCCATTGTCAGCGATAGCGGCATCAATGCTTTCTTCGTTCGGACTGACGCGGATGACGGCGGCCCGGGCGGAAGGAGCTGGGAGTTTCACACGCGCCAGGAATTGTTCTCCCCCATATACCTGGGCGTATAGTTCCTTGACCGGCGCATCCAAACGGATTTCTATCTGTCCCAGACCGCGATCATCCGTTTCAAAATGACCTGCCAGGGCTTCGTCGGCGAAAATGTCGCCGTTTACGGGGATGCCCAGACCGGACTCATCGACGGCCCGGATGCCGAATACGGTCCGCTGGCCCAGAATCCAGCGGCCGCTTTCCGGCAGGAACTGGACGTCAACGTTCTTTTTCGCTTCCCGTTTCTTTTCAAACGGGCTGCTGACGCCCATTTCTGCATATTTGTCTTTCTCCTTCACCTCTTCCTTTACCATCAGGTCCACGAAATCATCTTTCATCGGATTGCGGATTTCGAGATCCTTGTAGAACATGTACTCGGGCTCGCGGTTGAGCATCCAGTAGGAATAACCGCGCAGCACAGCCAGGCCTGTGTTCAGATTGTCGGGAATCTTGATCCAGCCGCTCAGGATTCCGTCACGGCGCTTTACCTTGACGCGCACCCGAACCGCTTCCTGCTCGACATATTTTGAGAGATTGACATTCTTTTCGACCAACGACGAAATCAGTTCCACATAGGCATAGTTGCAGGCCGGAAATTCCGCCGTCTGGGCTGCATTGCCCAGATACGCCTTGAACCAGATCGTATCGCCGACGCAATAGACCTCGCGGTCCGTGTGCAGGTAAATCTTCTCGGGAGAGAGCAGTTGGGTATAATCGTTGAACCGCGCCACAGGTCCCTGGGCGTGAATAAATGCTGGCGGCAAAACAGCCGCCAGCAGGATGATGAGGGAGATTCTTGTTTTCAAGGTTTACTTCGGGTTCGCGCGTTTGTTGTAGCTCGCTCCGGCCAGCGGGACGATGGGGCCGCTGAAGCGGCGGGTCGTTCCCTTGGTGGGATTGAAGATCACATCGGCCTTGTTGTTGCCGTTGCGCATCGTGATTTTGTAGGTTCCTTTCCAATAGTTGCCGTTGACCACGACACGGATGGTGACATTGCCTTTCTTGTCCGTATTGACGGTGTACTCACTCGGTGTGGAGACATTCGTATAGGAATTGTCGCAGACAATAGCTCCCTGGGAGAAGCAGTCACCGTTCTCGCAGGAAAGGAAATTGCTGTTGTCAATGTTGGTCTCGAAGTCTCCATTGGACAGGGCATAGGTATCGGGGACGATAACCCAGGTTTTGTTGTTAATGCTCTCGACGGCGGCATCGTACGCCAGTTTGGCGGCGGCAGCCTTCTCGGCTTTCGACATTTTTTGGGCGAAGGACGGAACCACCATCAGCATCGCCAGGAGGATCAAAACACTTCTTTTCATGCTTGTTTAAATTTAAAAAACAGGGGCGGCGTACTGGCCGCCCCTGTAGTTTAACAACAATCGTACCTAACTAACGGACATACCAGACACGGACTGCGCTGGTCGGCGTACCCGTGCGGTTTCCGGCAAAGGTATGGGTGTAAGCACGGCCCAGGGCTCCCGTCCACCAGTCGGAGTAGTTGCCCATGCGGGTACCGTTCGAAACCTGGAGGACATTGCCGCTTTCATCGATGATGCGGTAGTCCACGCGCTGGGAACCGTCGGAGTTGTAGGTTTCCTTGTGGACCGTGATCATCTCGAATTCGGTCGCTTCACCGAATCCTACCGGTTTTCCGACATTCTGCCAATCCATTTCTTCGCCGTGACGCATCCACTGATACTGGAGCTTGCCAGCATACGGCGTGGTGGCATTCTCATAGAGGAAGTTGATAAAACGGACGAAGCAGACCGAGTCGGTGTCCCATTCGGACGGGCTCGGCGTCGGGCGGCCTTCGCCGAAGGAAGTCAGCGGAAGGACTTTCGGGCTCTCGTTCAGGTCATAGACGAAGATGCCCTGCTGGCCTTTCTGGATGGAAACGACCTTTTCAAAGACATTTTCGCCTTTCTTCATGAAACGAAGGCGGATGTCACCCGGCGCAGCGGAGAAGAAACGTCCCACGCCGCCGCCCGGAATGCCGTTGTACGTAGCCAGCTGGCCAGAACCGGCTGCCGAGGAGTAGAGCACGTCGTTCACATAGACGGAGTCGATGTAGTTGGCGGAGCTGTTGACCACAGGCGCGAAGTAGAAGATCTGGAACAAAGCCGTGCGGTCGCCCACCTCATCGTACGGGTGGGTGAGCTCGTGTTTCTCACAGGCGGAGAAGCCGATCACGGCCACCAGTGCAATCGCTAAATATTTGAATGCTTTCATTGTCTTTCAATTTAAGAGCCATAAACATTATCTGGGCTGATCGCCAGGATATGCAAACCAGGGAATGGAGGTGTGGTAGTTGTCTGCCAGGCCGGAAATCGGCTTGATGGCATCCAGCGAGGATTTGTTCCACATATACTCGGAGTTGTAACGGGGACGGATGCGGTAGCACGGCGAACCCGAATTGTACTGGGAGCTGTAAGCGCTTCTTCTGCCCTGGACCTGCGCCGGCATCAGGTAGAAGCCCTTGTAAACCTTGGTCGGATCGCTATCCCATTTCTGGTCCACGGTCGTGAGGGTCCAGCCGTTTTCGAGCGAGGGAACATCACCGGTGTACTTGATGTCATAGTGATACTTGCGCTGGTCCACCCAGACTTCGGCGGCACCCCAGGGATAGAGGGCCACGAACTTCTGCATCATGATGTGCGAAAGGGTGAAGTCGGCGAGCGTCATGCCATTGACATACGGTCCGTCGATGTATTCCTGGGCAAGCTTGTTGTAAACAGCCTTCGTGCAGGCCACGCCGCCCGGCAGGCCGCCGCCGCGGGTGTAGGTCACGGTACCGTCGGCAGCCGTCGTGGAAGCGGTGGAACCCGGGTTCAGGTAGTTGCCGGTAAACTCGACATCGAGTGCAACGCCTTCCTTCCAGGCAGCGAGGGCCTCGGCTTTCTGATTGAGTTTCCAGTAGGTCTCGGCAACCATGAACTTCATTTCAGCCGCCGTCATCAGCACATAGGGTGCATCATCGCGATACAGCCACTTGCCGCTGCCCAGACGGGCCTGAGACTGCGTCCAGCCACAAGGGTACGAACCGAAGAACGTACCGCTGGAAGTACTGGTGATCGGGCTGGTGTACGAGGTGAAGTTACCGCCATTGTACTTGTAACCCTTGACGACATCTTCATTTCCGATGTCCCACATATACTCAGCCTCTTCAGAAGTCGAGGAAATCTTGCAGACCACGCGCGGATCGAAGTGGCCGACAGCTTTGGTCGTATCAGCAATGATCTGCTTGTCAGCCAGTTCGTACGGATAGAAGTTGTCTCGGAATTCTCCGTCTTCGTTGATGGCACGGATCAGGTCGCCGGTCGATTCGTCATATTTGGGAACCGTACCCGTCATGACCTGGACAGCCCAATGATGCGGATAATAGCTATAGGTAAGGTTACCGCGCCAGATGCCCCAGAAGTTGTTGTAGGAACTGTACTGGGCCTGGTCGGCACCGCCGCCCACTTCCACGCAGAAGTTGTCCGCATTGGTCTGGATACCGGCTGCGGCATGCTGCAGCAGTTCCTGGGCATACGTGCTGCTGAAATCGTTCTTGTTCGTCAGGGAAGCCAGGTTCGAGACAATCACCGAGTGGGCGAATTTCAGCCATTTGGCCTTATCGCCGTGATAGACCAGGTCATAGTCGCGAAGATGGGTACCATAATTGGTCTCATCATTCATCTCGAGGTATTCGATAGCCTTTTTGGCCCATTCGCGAACCTGCGCGTAAATCTCGTCCTGATAGTCGTAGTCATGGTTCAGGCGGCCGGGCTCGTAAGCCTGTTTCATCGGCGCCTCGCCGTTGATCTTGGTCAGGGCGTCCCAGTCGAAGGCTTTGATGGCGTAGCCGATGCCGGCCAGCGTCCAGTTTTCCGCCTCAACGGACTGGTTAATCATATTCTCCAGGTTCACGCCGTGGAGCCAGTACACATAACGCCAGGTCTCGCCTGCTGCATCGGATGCCTGCGAGAAGTTGTGGTTTGCGAAGGTCGTGTAGGAACCGGTACCCATCATCTGGGTAAGCGGACCGAGTGCACGGATATCCCAGTACACGCCCTGGTAGTTGGAAAGGATACCAGCAAGATAGAGGTATCCGTCAATGTGGTCGGGGGCATCCACGTTGTTGTTCACATCCAGCCATTTTTCACAGGACGTGAAGGAGAGGGTGCAGACCGCCAGCAGGATAACAGTTAATATCTTTTTCATATCCGTATCAAATTAGAAGGTAAGACCAAGACCGAAAGCGAGACCGCGCGGCATCGGGAGGCCCCAGTAGTCGATACCGGCACCACCGTAACCGCCCAGCGCTGCGGAAGAGTTGTTGCCAACCGCGTCCATGCCGGAGTAGTTGGTCCATACGAAGAGGTCCGTGCCTTTCACCCAGACATTGAGCGCAGAGACAAGCTTGTGCGTCGCATTCTGGATCCAGCGGGAAGGGACATTATAGGAGAGACGGAGTTCCTGGAGACGGAGGTAGTTGACACCTGTCTCGAACCAGTCTTCCGTACTGCCGACGTAGTAAGTTGAGATAACCTTCGGATCAACCATGATGTTGTTCGGCGTCGGGTTGTCTGAATTTTCGTGGCCGTTGCGGAGGACACCCTTGAAGATGAAGGGCTCGCTTTCGCGGAAGGCAACGGACTCCCAGCTGGAACCGTTGGTCATCTGCTCGTACTTGGTACCGTTCATCACGGACGCGCCCACACGGCCTGCGAACAGGGCGGACAGGCGGAAGCCCTTCCACGACATGCTCGAAGTCAGACCCAGTTCGAGTTTCGGATTACGGTCGCCCAGATATTCCCAGTCGGAGCTGATCAGCGGCAGACCGGAGGACGGATCAATGAGGATGTCACCCTTCTTGTTACGCATGTAGCGGAGGGCGGTCATCGAGGTGATCGGGTAACCGACCTTGATACCGTTACGGGAGTTGCCCACGACCCAGGTATAGGCATTGTAATACTCGGTCACGTTTTCAGGCAGATAGGTACAGATAGACGTCGAATGCGAGAGGTTCACGCCCAGGTTCCAGCGGAAGCCGCCGGCGGAGCGGATGATATCACCGTCGATGTGTGCATCCCAGCCGGTGGTCTCGAAGGTACCGACGTTCATGTTGTTGAGCACGAAACCGGTGGCGTAGCTCAGACGGAAGCTGGTCACGTACTGGTCGGAGCAGATGGTCTTGTACCAGGTGAAGTCGGCATTGAGGCGGTCGTTGAGGAAGCGGCCTTCGAAGCCGACCTCATAGGAGGTCGTCATCTCCGGACGGAGACTTTCGTTAGGACCGGTGTAGCCATAATTGAAACCGCCGCCCCACAGACCGGTCGATTCAAGGGCCGGATAGATGGAAAGCGGCGTAGCATCCTTACCGACCTTGGCGACAGCGCCACGGAACTTCAGGTAAGAAATGGCATCGAGGTTCTGCAGGAACGGAAGCTCGGTCGCGACGAACGAACCTTCGACTGCCGGATAGAAGTAATGGTTATTGTTCTTCGGGAGGGTCGAAGACCAGTCGTTACGGGCACGGACCGTCAGGTAAGCCATGTTGTTCCAGCCGAATTCCAACTGGCCGGAAATGGCCTGGATACGCCGGGTGGTATGGTGGATCGAGTTTTGGATCGTGGCCGGATCGCAGTTGTCAAGGCCGAAGAAGTCCATCACCATGAAGTTCGAACCATAAATGGACGAAACCATGTTGTAGTTGGACTGCTGGTGATAACCGGCCTGGGCCGAGAAGGAGAACTTGCCCCACTCGTTGTTGTAGCCGATGATGGCGTTGAGGGTCTGGTCCTTGAAGTTGTTATCGGTGGTGCTGTAGGTACCCTTGCCCCAGGCACTGCCGTTGATGTCGGCATAATACGGGTGCACGAAATACTGATAGTTCTGCAGACCGATATCCCAGCCGGCGGTCACGCGGGCATAGGTGTGGCGGGTCGGCGTGATATTCAAGCTGGCGGAAGCCTGCATACGGTCGGTCTCGTCATAATTCTTGTTCTTGTAAAGGTCGAACAAGGGGTTGAGGAGGTCGGTATCCGTGTAGAGATCAGGCGTACGCATCGTACCGTCACCGTTGATGTAGTTGGAAACATCATCCGTGAGCGGCCAGCGGGCGGTCCGGTAGATAGGGCCGGAGGTATAGCGGCGGGCCTTGTTGTTGCTCGAGGTTGAGTAGGTCATATTACCTTCGAAGTTCAGCCACCTGGTAATCTCGGCCTTACCTGCGAGGGAAATGTTCAGACGTTTGTAGTCAGTGGTCTTGATGACACCCTTCGAGTCGTAGTAACCGATGGAGCCGCGGACCATGACCTTGTCGGTACCACCTTCGACAGAGACATTGTGATTGTGGGTGAAACCGGTCTGGATGATCGACTTCATGTTGTCATAGATCTTCACACCTGCCGGCATCAGGCCGCCGAAACGGCTCTGGTAGTAGTAGTTGGTCGTACCATAGGCACCGTTGGCGTACTTGGTCTGGATTTCGGGGAAGCCATAGGCGTGGGTGAAGGTGAAACCATTGCTGTAAGTCACCTTGCCTTTGCCCTGGGAACCTTTCTTCGTGGTGATGATGATGGCACCGTTGGAAGCGTCAGATCCGTAAAGGGCGGCAGCTGCAGCACCTTTCAGGATGGTCATCGATTCGATGTCCTCCGGGTTGAGGTCGTTGCCGCGGGAAGCGTAGTCCATCTGGTACGGGGAAAGGAGGTCGGAACCACCGACGACCGGGGTGTTGCCAACCGGGTTGAAGGTCGAGTTGTTCATCGGCACGCCGTCCACGACATAAAGCGGCTGGTTGCTGCCGGAAATGGAGGTGATGGAACGGAGCACGACTTGCGTCGATGCACCCGGAGCACCACTGGAAGATGTGACAGTCATACCGGCGACACGACCCTGGAGGGCAGTGACGAAGCTTTCACGGCCAGCTTCGGTGATGTCGGATGCTTTCACATTCTGAACGGCCGAACCCACAGAGCGGGCGACTCGTTTCATACCGAACTCGGCTGTTACCACAGCCTGATCGAGCGTCAGCTGCGCATCCTGGAGGATGACATTGATGACGGTCCTTCCGTTCACGGGAACCTCTTGTTCCTTGTAGTTGAGACCAGTAAACCGCAGGGTTGCGTTCCGCGGGACGGTAATGGTGTACTGACCGTCGATGTCGGTCGATACGCCATTGTTCGTACCCTTGATCAGGACGCCGGCGCCGATGACGGGTTCTCCGTTATTGTCGGTCACCGTTCCCTTGACGGTCACGTTCTGGGCGTAGGCGGAAACCGCTACAAGCAGGACCGCTGCCGCCGCAAGCACAAATCTCTTAAGATTTGATAGTTTTTGAACGAACATAGGGTTAGTTTTTAGGTTAAAGTTTTATATTGTTTAAATATGTTAAGTTTATCCCCATTATTACTGGCCCCGCTATCCGTCTGGTTGAATACAGATAGCTTCCAAATTTAATAAATTCTTTTCATAAAGGCTTTTGTGCGCTCCAATTTTTTTTCGTTCCCGTGCACGGAAAACAGATGGAAAGAAAAAGAGAAGGGTGACCGGTCCGGGCCACCCTTCTCAATGAACGCAAAACGTAAGGACTGTTACCAACCGGGGTTCTGCTGGATCGGCTGGACGCTGCTGTCAACTTCAGCCTTCTGCGAATACTGGTTGACGACGCTGGTCGGGATCGGGAGGAGATAGTCGTTCTCCTGGATCGGCTGGCGGTTCACGAAGTTCGTCGGGATGCAGAAACCGTCGATCTCGTTGAAGTTCGTGCCCGTGACAGCACCGCTGGCATCGGTAGAACCGGTGTAGGTGACGATTCTGCCGTCGAGGGTGCGAACCTTGAACTTGCCGATGTTACCCACTGCAAGGGTGAACTGCTTCTTGAAATTGCCGAAGTAACGGGGATCACCCGGATTGGTCTTGTGGTCGTCACCGGTACGGTAGGCGACATTGTCCTCACCGAGGTCTTCGTGGCTGACATAGACACCGTAGGTGGTCTTGGGGTTGGTCTCGTTGTTCATACGCTCCATTTCACCCCAACGGCGGATATCGGTGGCGCGGACGTGTTCGTTGAAGAACTCCATGCGGCGCTCGCGGCGGATCTCCCAAATCAGCGGGCTCGGCGTGAAGCCATTGCGGTAAGCGAGGGTCACCTTGTAAACGGCATCGTTGTACTGCGGGTCGGCAGCGGCGTTCTGCTCAGCGAGCGCAAGCGTCAGCGGGGCGGTCTTCTTCAGGCCAAGGGCGGTAGCGTGCGCATCGAGCGGACGCTGGCGGATGGCGTTGATGGAAGCGTCGAGGTCAGCCTGCGTGACAGCGGGTCCGCCGTAGGAAGCGGCGAGCTCAGCCTTGGCTT
>Ga0256405_10000409_pt1 | contig 142471 bp, 135 predicted proteins | sample RumenRJG_02DNA_FD_189096 | JGI IMG/M metagenome (GOLD analysis project Ga0256405, IMG submission 189096) | Bovine rumen microbial communities from Lethbridge, Alberta, Canada - RJG_02 | ecosystem: Host-associated > Mammals > Digestive system > Stomach > Rumen | place: Canada: Alberta...
CCAGAAGGAGGTCATCAAGGCATCGGGGCTTTCGGCAAGCTACGCCTGTCACATCTTTTCCGGCGAACGCAGCACCACCCGCCCCAAGATGCTGGCCATTGCCCTTGCCATGAAGCTGACCGTGGAGGAAACGCAGTACCTGCTCCATTATGCGGGACTGCCGCAGCTATACGCCCGTGTGCCGTGGGACAGCATCATCATCCACGCCCTCAGTCACCGGAAATCGGTCATTGACACCAATCTGCTTTTGGACGATTTCGGAGAGCGGCCTTTGCTCGGCTGAACCTTGCTGTGATGGCCGAGAGAGGACATGCCAAATCCGGGATATTCCTTCCAACGGCAGTCGGATTCTCCATGCTCCATAACAATAATATATGCCTGAAGAATTTCAGTTTAGCATAGACGGTCTTTCGTAATGAGAAACATCCTTTTCTGTCCTCAAAAACCACAACATAGTGGTAATGAGGAAGGGATGTGATTCCAATGACGATAACGAAGTCTGTCTTTTATGTGTCCGAGGCGGCAACGCTCCTTAACTGTGCTCCTTATTGCATTTATCAGCTGATTCGCTCAGGGCAGCTAAAGGCTTACAAGAATCCGGGCGGAAGAGCGTGGCTGATTCCGGAGCAGTCCATCAGAGATTACATTGAATCGCCATTCATCTTGATGACTACGGCGGTTGATGCGCTGTTACGGAATGTTTTCCTGCACTTTCATCTTCAGGGCATGAATGAACACAGACCATAGGCAACAAATGGAGGAAATCCTATGAACAATGCAGAATCCGACCTGATAACACTGGAGGAACTTTGCGAGATCCTGATGATCGGAAGGAGCGCCGGATATCAGTTGCTGGCTTCTGGCGCGATTCCCTGCTTCCGCATCGGAAGGATATGGAAGATACCAAGAGAGGGAGTGGATGTGTACATCCGCAAGCAGAGTGGATTGTCATAAGAAAAGGCGCTTGGCCTCAGAGCCAAGCGCCCGTTCTTATGACAAGTATTCTTGATAGGAAACAAGATAGAATTCGGTGGTGCAGGTTACAGTTTAATCGGATTCGTGGTATAATGGCAGTAAAAGAGCATCTGAGAAAATATGTTCGAAAAGGCGGTGATATGTTGGCGGATAAAGATGCAACGGAAAAACGGCTGGAAGACTATGCCGATGTATTCAGCGATTTGGTGAATGTCCTGCTCTTCAAGGGGAAGCAGCTGATGCAGCCGGAGGACTTGCTGACAGCCCTGCCTCGCTCCATCTACAAGGTAGACGGGAAAATGCACGAGCAAGAGCGTGATGTAGCCAAGTTCTGGAAGAAAGGGCAGATACGCATAGCCTTCATCGGCTTGGAAAATCAGACGGACATCGAGGCTGACATCCCTTTCCGCATCATCGGATATGACGGGGCGGTATATCGGGATCAGCTGAATGCAGACGAGAAGGATAAGCCCAAGGAACGCTATCCGGTGGTGACGCTGGTGCTGTATTTCGGCTATGAACGGCGATGGAACAAGCCTTTGAATCTGAAGGAGTGCTTTTCCATACCGGAGGAACTGGAGCCCTTCGTCAACGACTACCATGTGAACCTGTTCGAGATTGCATGGCTACCGGACGAGACAATAGCCATGTTCCAGAGCGACTTCCGCTTCGTGGCAGACTATTTCAGCCAGAAGCGGAAGAATCAGCAGTACAAAGCTCCGGCAGGGGAAATGAAGCATGTGCGGGCCGTGCTGGAGCTGCTTTCAGCGGTCATGCAGGATACCCGTTTCATGGATGCGTATAATGGATGTGTGGCAGAAGGGAGGCCGACGAACATGGATCCGTGGTTAGATGAGATTGAGAATCGGGGACGTGAAGAAGGACGCGAGGAAGGAAAAAGCGAGATGGTATTGGAGATGTTACGAGAAAAACAACCAGTAGACTTGATTGCCAAAGTATCTAAATTTTCTCTTGAAAAAATTGCTGAACTGGGCAGGCTTCATGGTGTCTTATGATGTCAGACAGAGTAAGCTGGAACTGGGAGATTGGTGAACATGGATGCTTGGATAGATGAAGCTGAGAACCGGGGGCGCGAGGAAGGTCGTGCGGAAGGCCGCAAGAAGGCCATGTTGCAAAGCGTCAACAAACTGATGACCAAGAAAGGATGGAGCATGGATGAGGCTCTGGATGTTCTTGATGTGCCACAGAAGAATCGCGCATTGATTGCCTCCCAGCTTTGATGTGGCAACTTGGGGGGGCAATTGGGGGGGCATTAAAGAAAAAATCTATGGAAAGCGTGGACAGGAAAGAAATTTTCCGTCGATGACTTTCTATAGAATCTGTTGATAAAAGCAACTATTTGGCTATAAAAAAGGGAGTCTGCCAAAACAGAACTCCCATTTTTCGTCTATGCTTCCAAATGATATTCCTCAATCTCTCAATTGTGTTTCCGGCTCCGCTTGTCATAGATGATGCTAACCTCGCAACGTTTGGGTCGGACATTTTCTGCCTCGTTGAGAAGCACCAGATGCTGCCAGATGAAATAATATCCAATCATCGCATGAAGTTTCGCATGCCGTTCGTTGACCATCAGAAATATGAAGGCCCAGTGTTGAGGTTTGTCAATCCTTTTGGCCCACCCAAGCAGGAGGACCCAAATCCTTATCCGCAGGAGAAGTACAGGACATACTATGAGCAGTGCAGGAAGGTGTTTCTCGAATTTCCTGAGGAGGTGCAGGTGTTCCTGAAAAAGTACACGGACGTTGAGGAACGGTATCTGCAAGGCGAGCCATGGAAATCCCAAGATCGTTCAGGAGAGACTGGGGCATAGCTCCATCAAGGTGACGATGGATACTTACAGCCATGTCCTGCCGGATATGCCGCAGCAAGCGGTGGATGCCTTGAAGGAACTGTTCCCATAATCATATCGCGCATGAAGTGGTCGAGGAGATTGCCTCGGCCACTTTCCTTTTGACAGGAAATTCGCTATAATGAAGGCAAAGAAAAAGATTGAAGTGAGGAGGTGAGAAAGTGGGCATCTATTTGAATCCAGGCGGTGAATCCTTTGGTATGGCAGTACGGTCCGATATTTACGTGGACAAGACAAGTATGCTGGCATACCTCAATTCCATCTTGGGAACGGAGAAGCGGTTCGTGTGCATCAGCCGTCCTCGGAGGTTTGGAAAGTCCATGGCTGCTCACATGGTTGCAGCCTATTATGATCGCACTGCAGATGGGAATGGCCTGTTTGGCAGCCTTTCCATATCCGTGCATCCATCCTTCCTGCAGCATCAAGGGAAATATGATGTAATCCAGCTGAACATGCAGGACTTTTTGAGCAATGCGGAAACGATGGAAGACATGCTTGGGCTTCTTCAGAAGTCCGTCCTTTGGGATTTGCTGGAGGAATATCCGGATTTCCGCTATTTTGACACGACGAGCCTCGTCCGCACGATGTCCGACATATATCGGAATACCAAGCGGCGCTTTATCCTCGTGATTGATGAGTGGGATTGCGTATTTCGTGAGTACAAGGAGAGAACGGATGACCAGAAGCGGTATCTTGACTTCCTGCGGGCTTGGATGAAGGACAAGCCCTATATTGGTCTGGCCTATATGACGGGCATCCTTCCCATCAAGAAATATGGCTCCCATTCTGCGCTCAATATGTTCTGGGAATTCTCGATGGAGAACCCTGGTGTACTGGCAGAGTATGTTGGCTTCACGGAAGATGAGGTCAAAGACCTTTGCCGTTTGTATGATATGGACTTTGACGAGTGCAGGTCCTGGTATGATGGCTACCGCTTTCAGAATAATGGCGTTTCCATTTACAATCCCCGCTCCGTGGTCGGTGCCATGACCTCCAAGGTGTTCGATACCTATTGGAATCGGACGGAAACCTATGAGGCACTAAAGATCTATCTCGACATGAATTTCGATGGACTGAAGGAGTCCATTTTGTCCCTGTTGGCAAACGAGAGGGTTCAGATTGACACGGGAACCTTTTCCAATGACATGACCACACTCAATAGGGCGGATGATGTCATGACGCTCCTTGTCCACCTGGGCTACCTCGGCTATGATTTTGGGGCGAAAAAGGTTTTTATACCGAACAGGGAAATCACGCAGGAATATGTGAATGCTTTCTTTGGTCGGCAGCACGGGCTGGAAGGAAGTCATAGAAGCGGTAAAGGCATCTGACAGGCTCCTGCAGGCGACACTGGAGCAGAATGCCGATATGGTGGCAGATGGCATAGAAAAGGCCCATGCTGTCGTGTCACATTTGCAGTATAATGATGAAAATTCTTTGTCCTGTGCGATATCCCTTGCCTATTACAGCGCGAAACGCTTTTATAATGTCATGCGTGAGTTTCCCTCTGGCAAGGGATATGCCGATCTGGTATTCCTTCCCCGTCCCCAACATGCGAAAAAGCCGGCTATATCCCAGCGAGTGAACCAGCACTTTGTGCAGCTTCCCTTTGCAAGGCTTATCCAGATGATGGAGTACAAAGCGAAAGAACGAGGCATAGCGGTCATCCTGACGGAAGAAAGCTATACGAGCGGTACGTCATTCCTGGATGGAGAATCCCCTTCAAAGGAAAACTATGACAAGACTCGCAGGATACATCGCGGACTGTTCCGAGCAAACGATGACAGGCTCATAAACGCCGATGTCAATAGGGCTTTCCAAATCCTGAGAAAAGTATTCCCGAATGTTTCGGCTGACGGGATAGAGGGCGTAGTGCTGCGTCCGGTTGTGGTAGTTGCTGCGTAGACCGCTTGCCTGGTTGAGGGCTTGCCCGACACCCGGTTTGTCGAGAGTAGCTAATGAACAATAAAATTTATAAAAATATTTAACGTTTATTGTTAATCTTATTTATAAATACAGCATACACTTTTGTCTATGTTTTTAGTAGCAGATTATTATCTTCACGCCCAACGAACATTTCCTGAACCAAGATGGTGGAAAAGAAGAAAAGCGCATAACCGATTCCAGCTTTATCATTGTTGGGTTGGATGGCATACAAAGGAAATACCATGTTGAGTGTCAGGCTCTGCCCGACAGCAGTATGCTCATGCGTATCTTTGAATATGACACACAGATTGCATTGGATAACGATGCCGTTGAGAAAAATGTGCTCACCGTGACCTTTCCCAAATCGGCTGTCCTCTTCCTGCGGCACACGAAGGAAACGCCGGACACGATGGTTATCCGTATGATTACCTCCGGCGGCACCACAGAGTATACCGTCCCCGTAGTCAGATTCTGCCATCGAAACCGTCTTTTATCAGATGAAGTTCGCCCCATCATTGGTAGGCGGAAATATAAAATTCCAGTCTATCATCCACAACCTCTGCCTCCAGAAGGATATGCCTCTGCGTCTTGGGGCACCATTGGCTGTGGCTGTATCTCTTGTGGCTCTCGCCGGAGGCGTCGCCTTCTACCATGGTCCCCTCATCATTATTGAAGCCATTCCACAGACTTTTGGTTTCTTCGCCAGTAAGTCCGGCCCCCATAGAAGCAAGTCCTATAAAGAAGCCGACATTCCCAACACTTTCGGTATTTCCGCCAGTGACGGAATCCTTGGGGATGCTGATCAGCATGCGCGAGATACTTCTGTCATCATTCAGGTAAAAGCGAATAACATTGTCCTCGCTATCGCCATAATAGGTCTCGCAGCACTGCTCTCCCTCATAAGTACCATAATTGGTACCCCAGAAATCTATGTTCGAGTCCGCGGCTCCCGCCTGGAAAAATCTAAGAAAATCCTCTACCCCGCCATCATAGAGCTGCACGGGCACCGCTTCCGCGCGGAACATGAAGGACATCATGAGAACCACAGTCAAAAGCACGGTTTTGCCATACCTACGAAAATCTTTCATAAAAACGCCTCCCATAACCATAGAGAAATCACTTGCTGCGAATCAGTTGCAGCCCGATCCGCTTATTCTATGCCATATTTCAGCACATTTCCATACTTCGATATCATTCTCTTTGTTCCTGCCAAAATGCAAGATTTTATGTCAGGGCATGTTGAAGGAAAAATGCAGCCTATGGCATATTCCTGGACAATTCTTCTATATAGGCTCTCAATCGCTCTATCGTTCTCTTCCTGTCCTCCCCCTCAGTGAAGCGATAGAGATAATCCCAGAAGGACAATGTGCTTTCCAGATCATCGGTAAAGAAGGCAGTGGTGCGGACTCCCGCATTGTACATGAGGACACCCGTCCGGGCCTTCACCGTAAGCATGATATTCTCCATGTGGGGAATCGACATGTCAAAGGGAGTAAGGTATTTGCGGGCAAACAGGCCATCGCCGCTTTGGAACAAAAACACATGGTAATTGCGGTGCCTCTCCAGAAGCTCGACGATATTCTCGTAATGCCGGCACAGTTCCGGAACCGTGTAGCGAAGTTCCGGCTGCCCCAGGATGTCCCGAAAAGGTATGGGAGGCAAGACCTCCTTCACGGCATCAGGGCTTTTGAGCTGCAGGATTTCCGTGACATGATGCCCCTTGTCAATGTGCGACCTGAAACGCGCACACAGACGATCCGTTTCCTGCTTGAAGATGGCATGCTTGATGCGGTCTGCCATGCTCTCGTTCACGCACTCGGGCATGGTGCAGCGGGACGGGAGAGAGCGGAACATGATGGCATCGTCATCCGCCTTGGTGAACTCGGAATAGGTATGCAGGAAATCCTCCACATTCCTCGTATTGAAGACGCGGATCAGTGGGCGGCAGATTGCAAGAAAATCAAAGAACTCATCCACCAGCGCATTGACTGCGGACTTGTCGCGAATGAGGAGATTCACCATGGCCTTCTTCGTATCCACGATGGAGCGGGAAACCAAGGCGGCGTTCTGCTGGGCGATGAAAAGGGTTCGCCGATAGATATTGTCCCGGATGCGCGGGCAGTAATAGGGTTGATGCTCTTGGCAAAAAAAGCTGCGATTGGAAGAATGAGGTTCCGATTCCTGGGAAGCGTGCGCTTCCCGGAGCGGATACGGCTGACATAGGAGGCATCAAAAGACAATGCGGGAACACTCAATGGCCTTTTCGGTATTGCCCAGCTTGTTATAGATGGTACTCAGATTGTTCCAGGGAGTTGCATAGGTGGGAGATATCTCGATGGCCTTCCGGAACAGGGGGATGGCCCCGTCATAATCCTTTTGGTAGTAGCGCGCCATTCCTTCATCGTTCTTCTGGAGTGCCAGCAGTCTTTCATCAGTTTCCTTGAAATCCTTTCGGATGTTCTCCTTTTCCTTCTCCGATTCAGCCTTGTTGTATCTTTGGTTCAAATCCTCGATTTTTGCAAGGTTATCGTCAATCTCCTTCTTTATCGTATTGCCCTCCCTGACGATGAACGCCCTGTCCGTTTCGTTCCGCTCCAGATATTTCTGGATGCCATCCGTATCCACATTGGCCTGAAGGGTCGCCGTGTAGACGACCACGGGCACGCCGTTCACCTCGCCGGGGATCTGGGTATAGCTCACATCCCCCACAAGCTCGGTGATGTTGTTGGCGATGGCCGTGATCTCATTTTCCGTGAGCCTGGTATTGGTGGTGCGGGTGTAATTTCCAGACCTCCTGCACCCCCTGGCGGGAAAGTTCCGTGATGTAGGCTTTCTCCTCAATCTGGCGCAGAGCTTCCTTGGCTTTTTCCTCCAGTTCCTCCTCGGACTTTGTGGATTTCAGTTCCAGAATCACACCGGGAGTATTCGTCTTGAGTGGGAAAAAGGCAATATCGAAACGTCCATAGCCAGATTCACGGTTGGATTCCACACGATACTTCCCATCCAGCAGGACGGAAAGCCCCAGCAGCAAGCCATGGTGGAAACTCTCCGGCTGGGCTGCATCATGATAGCTTACAAAGTCCCGCAAAAGTTCCGACAAGTTCTCCAGGAACCCCTCCGCATCCCCGTCCGTCATGGAGCGAAGCATATCACGAAGAAGGATCTCCCCCTGACTTGGGACAATGTGCCCCAGAATTTCCTTTCGATACGCCATGCGAACCTCAACATTCGGTATCTTGAGCAGCACCCAGTCTGCACAGTCCTCGTCCTTCCAAGTCTCCACCGGCTTCAGATATCCGGCAGTCATGAGCATCATGAAAAGGGCATCCCGATGGTGCGGCAAATCAGAATAGACCACATTCTCCATGACGGGAGCCTCCACTCCCTTTCCTTGGAGCAACCCCTCCAATTCCTTTTGCCTGCGCCTGTCCACATGCTCCAAAAGGTCTCTCAAAATGCTGTTGCCCGATGTATTCAGCCAGTAGGGACGGAACCTGCATCCCTCGCCAATATAGCAAATGACCGACCAGGGGTTGTAGATTTCCACCTGCCCGAAGCGATAGCCGTCATACCATTTCTTGAGCTCCGACAATTTGTCCTCTACCCCGCATTCCTCCATGAGCCTCGCGGCCTCCTCCTGAGTAAAGCCGAAAATATCGCAGTAGGCATCGGACAGTATGGAGCAGACCTTGAGATTGTTGAGTCCCGAAAAGATGCTTTCCTTGGAGACTCTCGTCACTCCTGTCAGGACTGCAAAATCCAGGGAAGGATTCGTTTTGAGGACGGAACCAAGAAACCCTCTCACAAACTCAATGCATTCCTTGTAATAACCATTCTCCCAAGCGGAGAGAATAGGAGCATCGTACTCGTCCAGAAGAAGGACGGGCTTTTTCCCGTGATGCTTTTCCAGCATGCGGCAAAGGCTGGTTATGGCACCTTCCATCTCCCCAGGGCTTCCTCTCCGGATCCAGAGCCAGAACCTGCTTCCAGTCGGCGATGGCCCGGTCATAGTTTCCCTTGCCATAATACGCGTTGCCGCGGTTCAGGTACGCCAGGGCATCCTCCGGGTTCAAGGCCAGCGCCTTGTCGAAGTCAGAGATGGCAAGATCATGCTCGCCTTTGCTCTCATATGCTGTGCCGCGATTGTAATAGGTTGCGGCGGCTTCCGGGTTCAAGGTCAAAGACTGATCGTAGTCAGCGATGGCGAGGTCGTATTCACCTTTTTCCTTGTAGGCCAGAGCGCGATTGTTGTATCCCCCGGCGTAGTCGGGGCGCAGTTCCAGCACCCTGGTATCGTCGGCAATGGCCTTATCGTACTCGCCCTTGCTGTAATAGGCCACGCCGCGATTGAGCAGGGCATCGGCGTAGTCCGGACGAAGAGCCAATGCCTTGGTATAGTCCGCAATGGCAAGATCATAGTCTCCCTTGGCATGATAGGAAGATCCGCGATTGTAATAGGCAGCGGCATAGTCCGGCTCCAGGGCCAGTGCCTGATTGTAATCAACGATGGCGAAGTCATACTCGCCCTTGTGCTGGAAGGCCAGGGCGCTATTGAAATACGCCTTGGCATACTTCGGGTCCAGAGCCAGTGCCTGGTTATAGTCCTCGATGGCAAGGTCATACTCCCCTTTGCCATCGTATGCTGCCCCGCGGTTGTTGTATGCATCCACATGCTTGGGATTCAGGGCCAGTGCCCTGGTATAGTCGGCAATGGCAAGATCATACTCCCCCTTGTTCTTGTAGGACACTCCCCGATTATTGTACAGCTCGGCATTCTTCGGCTCCAGGGACAGAGCCTTGGTATAGTCGGCAATGGCAAGGTCATACTCCCCCATGTCGTCATAGGTGCAGCCACGGTTATTGTAAGCGTTGACATGCTTCGGGTTCAGGGCCAGAGCCACGGTATAGTCGGCAATGGCAAGGGCATTCTCTCCCTTGTCGCTGTACTCCAGACCGCGGTTGAAATAGGCCTCGGCATAAATCAGCCTCAACTGCTCCTCCAAAGAAGGGGACATCGTCCCCTCCCCTGCACCGGCATAGGCCCGGCCCGACAGCCCCCACTGCGTGGCGAGAAGGATTGCCATGCCCAACAGCAAAGTGAATGGAAAAGTTCGTTTCATCTGTATGCACCCCCCTTTCTCTGCAAAACACTTCGAAAATTCAATGAAAATCTTCTTCTGCCGGTTTTCATTATGAATCAGCTCCCTATGATGTTTCGCCCCACTGTCGTTGACAGGGAAATGTTGGGGCGATATACTGAAAACAGAAAGAAAGCGAAGAATATTTATGAAAAGAGTTTTCTGCAAAGGAGGAATTGCCGTGGCAACGTCCAGTATCACCCATAATTTTTTCATTACCGACCCAAAGGCCGTAGAGCGTTTCGTGCAGGCGTTAGAGGAATCGGAGGAAGAGGCAAAGCATCGGAAGCCTGTGGAACCTGTGGGGCGTGAACTGACAGAGCCACAAGAGCTTGCTGCATTCGCCGCTCGCATCAAGACACAACTCAGGGAAGAAGGCAAGCTATGATGGTTTCTTTCTATGCAATGAATTTACGCCGCACGCTCGACAAGGATGATTGTGCTTATATAGGCGAGAATGCATTGAGCCATCTGATCGAGGGCTTTTCCTGTCCGTCAAATCCAGAGGTTGAACACTTCTTAAAGCATAGCTCCATTGAATTTACCAAGAAAAATCAATCGATAACCTATTGGGTATTTTGCAATACCGCACATAAAGATATTCTCGTAGGCTACTACACTCTTGCCATCAAGCCGATTTCTGTTCGAGCCTCATCCATCAGCCGAACGATGGAGAGAAAATTGGCACGGGTCAGCACGCTGAATCCCGATGATGGAACCTATACTGCCGCAGCCTATCTCATTGCCCAAATTGGAAAGAATTTTGCTTTGCCGAAAAGCAATCGAATCAAAGGAGTGGAACTCCTGGACCTTGCCAATCGCCGCATTGCGAGAACTCAATATGACTTTGGCGGCGTGGTGGAGTTCCTGGAATGCGAGGACAATCCTTTCCTCCTTGATTTCTATGCCGAAAACGGATTCAAGGCTTTTGACCGCCGTGTGACCAAATCCACTGATGAAGAGAAACCGCACGAACTGGTCCAGATGCTGCGTTTCATTTGATGGCCGTCACTGCCCATATAACAGACCGTCCATTGTTTGTTTCGTTGTCTATCAGCAATCACCTATTGTTTTCGATGTTTATGCTTCTTTGCCTCGTACAGGGCCTGATCGGCCCGCTGGAAAAACTCCACCGAGGAGTCGCCCTTTTGCGCTGCAGCAATGCCGGCGCTGGAGGTAAAACGCGCCCCGCCGGGGAGAACGTCAGAGGCGGCAATATCCTGCCGGATGCGCTCGGCCACGGTCATGGCGGCCTCTTTGCTGGTGTTGGGGAGAATGATCATGTATTCATCGCCGCCCCAACGCCCGGCATAATCCGTGGCGCGAAGGTTCCTTTCGATAGCCCTTGCCACCGTTTGCAGGGCAATATCGCCCACATCGTGTCCAAAACGATCGTTGACCGACTTGAAATCGTCCACGTCCATCATGATCAGGGACAAGTCAATCGGTTCCGCCCGATACCAGCGCAGGACATTTTCCATGGCTTCCCCTAACCCGCCATGATTCAGGAGTCCCGTAAGCATATCCATCTTCAGTACGCTGCGTTGGTAATCAATACAGCTTTCCGGCACGTTCATGGCAAGTTTCAATGCTTGGGCAAAGCGCTTGCAATCGCCGTAGCCGCAAGCGTGGCAATTGATGTTCCGCGATTGCGGGGTCTTTTTGTGCAAGAAGGAAAAAACCGGTTCCAAATCCTCGTCCACGAACTTTCCGGAGGCCATTGGCTCGGCTGTGTATCTGCGCTGAAAATCGCGCCAGTCAAGATGGCGGTCAAAATATGCGTGGGGCGAATAGACGATGCCCTCTGCCGATTCTTTCAGCGTGCGTTCCCGCACTTTCGCCTTCTTGGCGTTGGTCATGGCATCCATATCGTCCGGCGCCACGTTTCTTCTGGTGCCGGTACCGCAGTTGCAGCCGCCGCTGCAGTTCAGGACATCCAGCAGTTCCGGCACAGGTTTGCCCTCCTGGAGCCTTTGCCAGTATTCCTGCAAGTAGGGATAAACCCGATCCACAGACTCCATTTGCCGTATCCAAATATCAGGCTCCGTGGCCCGGATGGTCTCAGTAAAACCGCCGGGGCGGCTATAGACGTGGCCCAAGCCTGCCGGGAAGCCATCAAAGTCCAGAGCCGGATAAAGGGACAAATCCACCTCATCGGCGACGAGTTTCGCTTGCAGTTTCTTGAAGGTGACATTGTAGTTGACGAGGTTTTCCGTATTGGCATCGACGATTTCCTCGGCCTTGGCAACGCAAGGGGAAAGAAAGGCGATGGAGCCGGTCAGTCCCAAATGACGCCGCAGGTAGATCGCCAGACACAGCAACGGGCTCTGAATGGGCATGAGATAGGGCAGCAGCTCCGGCATATAGCGCTGACAATAATTCACGATGGCGGAACAGGATTGGCCGATGGAGGTCGATGCCTTGTCCGCTTCCCGGGAGCGCAGGTAAGCCCAGGTGGCCAAATCGGCTCCGTAGGACACATCGTAAATCTTTTCCACCCCCAGGTATTTCAGCCATCCAAAGAGGCGCTGCAGTTCCGCAAAATGCACCTGTGCCGCCGGAGCCACCACCACCGTCATGGGGATTCTTTTTTCCAGGTCCTTCAAAAAGGCTGCCGTATCATCCGCATAATCCCGGGCTTGATGGTCACAGACGGACAAACAAGCGCCACAGGCGATGCAATATTCGTTATCCACCATGATCTTTCGGGCTCCATCGTAGGCGCGATACACCTGATTGGCACAATCCACGGGACAAACAGCAATGCACTTGTTGCACCCGGTACATTTTTCTTCAATGGTGAACACGCGTTTTATCTTCGCTGAAGTTTCCATAGTCTTACTCCTTTATTTCCGCCGGCAAAAGCTCTTTTCAATCAAGGTCACTGGCAACATCGCAAAACAACGACTTCTCCATAGCAGATATCAGTCCCCACTCTCTGCCTCTTCGATACGCTGCATCAACACTTTGGCATTGGCATCATCCGGGTTAAGCTCCAGTGCCTTCCGGCAATCAGCCATGGCCTGGTCATAGTCCCCATTTCTGGCATAGGCGAGAGCGCGATCATAATACGCATTCGGATCCTCGGGATCTATGGCCAGAGCCGCGTTATAATCGGCGATACCAGAATCATTGTCCCCCTTATGAAGATAGGCGTTGCCGCGATTGATATACGCCTTCACATCCTTGGGATCCAAGGCCAAGGCCTGACTGTAGTCGGCAATAGCGCGGTCAATATCCCCCTTGCCGTCATAGGCAAGGCCGCGATCATAGTACACATCGGCATTCTTCGGCGACAAGGCCAGTGCCCTGTCAAAGTCGGCAATGGCACGGTCGTACTCACCTGTATCAATATAGGCACTGCCGCGATTGTAGTACGCAATGGAAAAATCCGGATTCAATACCAATGCCCGGCTATAGTCTGAAATGGCATGGGTATAGTTCCCCTTATGGGCATAAGCGTTGCCCCGATTGTTATATGCCTCAAAATACTTGGAATTCAGGGAGATTGCCTTGTCGTAGTCCGCAATGGCACGATCATTATCCCCTTTATCATAGTAGAGACCACCACGATTGTAATACGCGACGGCATCCTTTGCATCAATGGCCAAGGCTTCGTTGCAGTCCTCAATGGCCCGGTCATATCTGCCCAGTTTGGAGTAAGCACAGGATCGATTATTATACGCGCTTGAATACTTCGGATCCAGGGACAACGCTTCATCAAAAGCCGCAATCGCCCCCTGGTAATCCCCTTTGTAGTAACGTGCGTTCCCTTCTTCCATTTTCTGGACAGCCAGCAGCTTCCTGTCGGCTTCGCTGTACTCCCGCGATATCTGCTCCTTCTTCTCCTCCGACTCTGCTCTCTGGTACTGCTCGTTCAGTTTTTCAATCCTTGTCAGGCTGTCCTTGAGGTCTTTTTGCATCGTCTCGTCCTGCCTGACAATGGCAGCTCTTTCCGTTTCCGCCTTCGCCAAATATTTCCGGATTCCTTCCGTATCCACATTTGCCTGCAATGTCGCCGTATAGACCACAACAGGCATGCCGTTTACCTCGCCAGCGGTTTGTGTATAAGTCACGTCGCCAACCACTTCCGTGATGTTGTTGGAAATCGCTGTGATTTCCTTCGCCGTCAATTTGGTATTGGCAACGCTGGTGTAGCTGGCGAGGTATACCCCCGCCTGTTCCTTGGCATTCTGCATCGCCATCTCACGGGCATAGTTCTTCGCCTGGGCGGGGGTCACCAAGTCTCCCATGGTGCATTTTCCCACACCGGTATAGGTCTTGACCTCCGCATGGGCTGCCACAGGGTCGGCAACGCCCCAGAGGATTGTGAAGGCCGCACCCATGCCAAGGGCGGCGAAAGGAATTTGATGGATGGTTCTCATTCTGCTCAACTCCTCAAGTATCAAGAAATATCCTGCTTATTATATTCGCCGTCTCCCCGCATAAAACCTCCTGCCCCCATCGGCAGAGGCCGTTTTGTCATTGACAAATCCGGCAATTTCGTGACATAGGAAGGCAAGTGCCATCCAGCAAATCAGGGACCGCCGCTATGGAAAGGCATTGGAAAACTATGCAGGGAAACTTCTCGCCGTGGGCATCTGCTACGACAAGGAGACAAGGAAGCATGAGTGCCTGATGGAAGAATATGATATGCCATAGAAAGTTTCGGTGCTGCCCCTTGGGACAGCACCGATTTTGAAAGAAGCAGTCTGCCTATTTCTACGCTTCCTTATGACTGCTGTGCTTTGGGGAGGTTACGATAGTCTTGCCAACATAGAAAAAATATTCCCTTTCCATCCCCTGCAGGAACTCCGTGATCCTGCAAGTTCCCCGCTCAACCTGTCCATGGACTTTTGGAAGCCGGTGAGGAGATTGACCGGCGACGTTTCCCCGCCTCACTTCCTGAACCTTTACAGCATTGCCTGTGCAAGCGCGAGTCCCTTTTTGGCGGCTTCATAATCCGGATACAGTTCGAGTGCCTTCCGGAAGCATTCAATGGCCTTGTCATAGTTGCCTAAACTGTTATAGACATAGCCCATATTGTTCCAAGGATGTGAATAATTCGGGTCAAGTGCTATAGCCTTTTGATAGCATTCGATGGCCTTTTGGCCGTCTCCTAATTTCCGATAGATATCGCCTATATTGTTCCAAGGATGTGAATAATCAGGGTCAAGTGCTATGGCTTTACGATAGCATTCCATAGCCTTTTGCCAGTCCCCTAACCTCTGATAGATATCGCCTATATTGTTCCAGGGATGTGAATAATCAGGGTCAAGTGCTATGGCTTTACGATAGCATTCCATAGCCTTTTGCCAGTCCCCTAACCTCTGATAGATATCGCCCATATTGTTCCAGGGATGTGAATAATCAGGGTCAAGTGCTATGGCTTTACGATAGCATTCCATAGCCTTTTGCCAGTCCCCTAACCTCTGATAGATATCGCCTATATTGTTCCAGGGATGTGAATAATCAGGGTCAAGCTCTATAGCCTTATGATAGCATTCGATGGCCTTGTTATAGTTACCCAAGCCGTAATAAGCATAACCCATATTGTTCCAAGGATATGCAAACTTCGGGTCAAGCTCTATAGCCTTTTGCAAGCACATGATGGCACCCTGATAATCCTTTTTATACAACAGCTCGAAACCTTCACTGTTCTTCTGTTCGGCCAATAAGTGCCGGTCGGCCTCGGCGAACTCGCTGCGTATCTTTTCTTTCTCTTCTTCCGACTGTGCCTTGTTGTACGCTTCATTCAGCCGCTCTATCTTCTCCAGGCTGCCCGCGATGTCCTTTTGCGACTGTTCGATCTGGCTGGCGATGGTGATCCTTTCCTCTTCGCCCCGCTCTAAATACTGCTTGATACCATCCGTATTTACATTGGCCTTGCGAGTTTTTCAATGTTTTATACTAGAAATAGATTTTGATCCGTAAAGCACTTGAAAATAAAGGGCTCACTGCAATTAAGTCAAAGAAGTTTTTAGTATATATTTCTAGTATATAGGTATTTTCATATTTTTTTCAGAATGGTGATAATGCCCGTCATTCCTAGCTTTTTCGAGTTTCTAGTATAGAATGCTGAAAAACTGGGATGGCCTGCAGCGTCGCCGTATATACCACCACGGGCACGCCATCGGCTTCGGTAGGTGTCTGCGTGTATTTCACCTCGCCCACCAGCTCGGTGATGTTGTTGGAAATCGCCGTGATCTCCTTGGCGCTCAGTTTGGTATTGGTGGTGCGGGTGTAGCTCGTAAGATACACCCCCGCCTGTTCCCTGGCATTCTGCATCGCCATCTCACGGGCGTAATTCTTGGCTTGGGCCGGAGATACCAGATCCCCCATGACGCACTTGCCCACGCCGGTATACATCTTCACCACGGCAAAAGCCGCCATAGGGTCGGCAACGCCCCAGAGAACGGTAAAAGCTGCGCCCATGCCAAGGGCAGCGAAAGGAATTTGATGGATGGTTTTCATGATGCTCATCTCCTTATATTCGGTCAACGGTCAGCCCCGTTCCAGCCATACCCTTTTTCCCCAGAAGGCAATGCCGTATTTCCAGACCTCCTGCACCCCCTGGCGGGAAAGTTCCGTGATATATGCTTTTTCCTCAATCTGGCAAAGGGCTTCCTTTGCCGCTTCCTCCAGTTCCTCCTCGGACTTTGCGGATTTGAGTTCCAAGATCACGCCGGGAGTACCCGTCTTTAAAGGAAAGAAAGCGATATCGAAGCGGCCATAGCCGCTCTCACGATTGGACTCTACACGATACTCATCCTCCATGAGGACAGAAAAACCAAGAACAAGACCATGGTAAAAACTCTCCGGCTGGGCGGTGTCATGATAGCTCACACTGTCCTTCAGTATTTTTCCCAGATACGTTTGAAACCGTTCCACCTTTCCCGATGCCATGGCGTCCAGCATCTCGAAAAGCGTGACCCGGTTCCCCCGCCCCACCACCTTGCCAAGAATCTCGTCCTCATAGGCAAGCAGGACTTCCCGGTTCGGTATTTGCAGACGGCACCACCATCTACCCCGACGATCCTGCCAGTTTTCCACTGATTTCAGATATCCTGTGGTCAGGAGCATCATATAAAGAGCATTTTCATCTTCCCGAATATCGGAATAGACCGTACCCTCGTCCGCCAGTGCTTCCACCGAGGCCTCCCCCAATTGGAGCAGTTGGTGAAGTTCTTCCCTGCGCTTCTCGTCCACATGCTCCAACAGGACTTTCAGGATGCTGTTGCCCGAAACATTGATCCAGTAACGCTGGAACTTGCAGCCTTCATCCACATAGCGAATCACCGACCAGGGATTGTAGATTTCCACGGAGCCAAACCGATAGCCGTCATACCATTTCTTCAAATCCTGCAGTTTATCCCCCGCTCCGCATTCTTCCATGAGCCGAGCTGCTTCCCCCTGTGTGAAGCCAAAGATATCGCAGTAGGCATCGGAAAGTACCGAGCAGACCTTGAGATTATTGATTCCCGAGAAGATGCTTTCCTTGGAGACCCGCGTCACTCCCGTCAGGACAGCAAACCCCAGGGACGGATTTGTTTTGAAGGCAGAACCCAGAAAGCCCCGCATGAAGTCAATACATTCCTTGTAATAACCGTTCTCCCAAGCGGAGAGAATGGGAGCATCGTACTCGTCCAGAAGGAGGATGGGTTTCTTCCCATGATATTCCTCCAAATATGACATAAAGCGCTTCAAGGAAACCACCAGTTCCTCCTCAGTTCCCTTCCCTGCAAGGATTCTTCCTGCATATTCCGCCTGCGACTCCTCCATGGTACTGCTGTTCAGCATCTGGCGATGGCAGGAATAAACCTCTTGCAATACAGAAGCGAGCATTGTCAGCATAGAAGCATACGTCGGTCTCTGCACTTCCTTCAACGTAAGAAACACCACCGGCCGGGTTCCCTGCTCCTTCATGTACCTCTCCCCGGCCCTCTCGATATCCAGCCCGCGGAAAAGTTCCCTGTTTTCCTCCCCGTTTTCCAAGTCGAAAAAATACCGGAGCATGGAAAGGGTCAGCGTCTTGCCGAAGCGGCGGGGGCGGGTGATGAGGGTGACCGGCGTTTGAAAATCCAGCAAATCCCGGATAAACCGGGTCTTATCAACAAAACAGTAATCCTTCCGGATCAGATCCCCAAAATCCTCGATGCCCACGGGCATAGGACGTTTTCTTTCCTGCATTTCCTGCACCTCCGATACCTGCCTTGTGCCTCCAGTATATTATGACAGTGCTTCCTCTGCGGCGGCCAAATTTTCCCGGTAGGTTTTGTCCCCAGGTTCGAGCTGAACGGCCTTTTGGAATGCTTCTACGGCTTTTTTGTAGTTGCCCAGGTAATAATGGGCCATCCCTATCTGGTTCCAGTCCCCTGCTTCCTCCGGCCGAAGCTTCACGACCCGCTGGAAGCACTCCAATGCTTTTTCATGATTTTTCAGCACAGCGTAGGCATCTCCCAGATTGTGCCAATATACTGCATCGTCCGGGGCAAGCTCAACAGCCTTTCGGAAGCATTCGATGGCCTTGTTGTCATTGTCCGAGTTTGAATAGGCCAGCCCCATCTGGTTCCAGGTTCTTGCCTTCTTTGGGTTGAGCTCCACGGCCCGCCGATAGCCTTCCAATGCCTTTGCATGATTTCCCATTTCTTCATAAACATCTGCCATGTTTTCCCAATACACGGCATCATCCGGGGCAAGCTCCAGTGCTTTTTGATAGCATTCCATGGCCTTGTCGTGGCTGCCCAGTTTCTCGTAGATAAATCCCATATTGTTCCAGGGATTGGGGAGATCCTTGTCCAGTTCGATGGCCTTCCGATAGTATTCCAGAGCCTTTTGGTCGTCCCCCAGTTGCCGATAGCTCTCCCCCATATTATTCCAGGGATAGGCAAACTTGGGGTCGATTTCAATGGCTTTTCGGCAGCATTCCATGGCCTTTTCATATTGTCCCAAATCATTGTAGGCCGAGCCCATATTGCTCCAAGGTTTAGCAAAGTCCGGATCGAGGGAGATGGCCTTTTGGTAATATTCGATGGCCTCGTTATATTTACCCAAATCTTGATGGACATTGCCCATATTGTTCCAGGGAGTGGCATACTTTGGATCAATCTCTATGGCCTTTTGGTAGCATTCCATGGCTTTGCCGTAATCGCCCTTATCCTTATAGCTTCCTCCCAGATTGTTCCAGGGGGGGGCCGCCTTGGGATTGATGTCAATGGCCTTACGGTAATATTCGATGGCCTTGTCATATTGGCCCAATTTATCATAGGCGAAGCCCATATTGTTCCATGGGCTGTTGTATCTCGAATCGAGATCGATAGCTTGGCGGAACAATTCAATGGCACCGCTGTAATCTTTTTTATACAGCAAATCTAAACCTTCACTGTTCTTCTGTTCGGCCAACAAGTGCCGATCAGCCTCGGCGAACTCGCTGCGTATCTTCTCCTTCTCCGCTTCCGACTGTGCCTTGTTGTAGGCTTCATTCAGCCGCTCGATCTTCTCCAGGCTGCCCGCGATGTCCTTTTGCGCCTGTTCGCTCTGGCTGACGATGGTGATCCTTTCCTCTTCGCCCCGCTCCAAATACGTCTTGATGCCGTCCGTATCGACGTTTGCCGAGAGCGTCGCCGTATAGACCACCACAGGCACGCCATCGGCTTCGGTAGGTGTCTGCGTGTATTTCACCTCGCCCACCAGCTCGGTGATGTTGTTGGAAATGGCCGTGATCTCCTTGGCGCTCAGTTTGGTATTGGTGGTGCGGGTGTAGCTCGTGAGATACACCCCCGCCTGTTCCCTGGCATTCTGCAGCGCCATCTCGCGGGCGTAGTTCTTCGCCTGTTCCGGAGACACCAGATCCCCCATGGCGCACTTGCCCACGCCGGTATAGGTCCTGACCTCTGCAAAGGCCGCCACCGGGTCGGCCACGCCCCAAAGGACAGTGAAGGCCGCGCCCATGCCAAGGGCGGCGAAAGGAATCTGATGGATGGTTTTCATTCTGTTCAACTCCTCGTATCAAGAAATGTCCGTCCTATTATATTCGCCACCGCCCCGCGTAAAACCTCCTGCTCTAACGGCGGAAACAGATTTGTCATTGACAAATCCAGCAATTTCGTGACAACAACCGGGACAGGGGAACAGCTCCCATCTTGAGAACAAACCGTAAACATGGTATAATTCTCTCAGAAGGTGGTATGGATGAAGGCAAAACGCATTTACAAGGACTCTCTGTTTCGAGATATATTCAACGACAGACGGCGTCTGCAACGCATCTACAAGGCATTGACCGGGAAACTGGTTACCCTGAAGGACATCAAGATTACCACCCTGCGGGGAACCTTTTTCGAGGATATCAAGAACGATGTCAGCTTCATGGCAGGCAGCCACCACATTGTACTGATGGAGCACCAGTCAACTCTTTCGGAGAATATACCGCTCCGCATGCTTTGGTATATCGCCAAACTGTACCGGCAAAAAGTGAATCCCGATGCCCCTTACAAAAAAGCTCGCGTTCCTCTTCCTGTGCCACACTTTTTTATGTTCTACAATGGTACGACAGCTGCACCGGAGAAATGGATGATGCGCCTGTCCGATGCCTTCGAGGAAAACGAGCATACACTGGAACTGGTTGTCACCGCCTATAACATCAACTATGAGGAAAACAAGGAACTGCTGGAAAAATGTCACGACCTCAAATGCTACAGCATTTTCATCGATAAGGTTCGCAAGGAACTCGCCTTAGGGCAAACCCTCCGCCAATCGGTCACATCGGCGATTAGCTACTGCAAAGAAAATGACCTGTTGGCAGACTATTTCGCCAAGAAGGAACAGGAGGAGGTTTTCGATATGGTAAACTTCAAGTGGGACTGGAACCGGGCTATGGAAGTCAGGGCGGCAGAGGCTGCGGCAGAAGCTACGGAAAAGACTGCTGCAAAAGTTGCAGATGAAAAAACTACGGAATTTGTAATCAATCTGTTGCAAGAACATGAACCTTATGAAAAGATTTCACGTCTCGCCTCTACCTCCTTGGAAAATGTCAAGCGCATCGCCAAAATGAACAACTTGGCCTATAGCTGAACGCAAGCATCTGCACTTCATCGGATGTTCTGCCGTCGTTGCCCGCATGGGGCAGCGACGGTTTTACTATTTGATGGATGGTTCTCATTCTGCTCAACTCCTTATATTCGTCCAACGGTCAGCCCCGTTCCAGCCATACCTTCTTCCCGCAGAAGGCAATGCCGTACTTCCAGACCTCCCCCACCCCCTGGCGGGAAAGTTCCGTGATATATGCTTTTTCCTCAATCTGGCGCAGGGCTTCCTTGGCTTTTTCTTCCAGTTCCTCCTCGGACTTTGCGGATTTCAGTTCCAGAACGATACCGGGAGTACCCGTCTTTAAGGGAAAGAAAGCGATATCGAAACAGCCATAGCCACTCTCGCGGTTGGACTCTACACGATACTCCCCATCCAGCAGGACGGAAAGCCCCAACAGCAAGCCATGGTGAAAGCTCTCCGGTTGAGCAGTGTCGTGATAGCTCACAAAGTCTCTCAGAAGTTCCGATAGATATGTGGCAAAATCCTCGGCGCTTCCCGTAGTCATGGCTTTCATCATATCACGGCACAAAATCGCCCCCTGCCTAGGGACAATATTTCCCAGAATCTCATCCTGAAAAGCCCGCCGAATCTCCTTATTTGGGATTTGCAGACTGACCCATTCCATATCCCGTTCGTCCTGTCGGATATCCACAGCCTTTAGATATCCTGTCGTCAGAAGCATCATAAAGAGTGCATTGCGGTTGGAATGAATATCAGCATAGACGAGGTTCTCCAGAACAGGAGCCTCTACTGGTTTCCCTTGGAGCAATCCTTCCAGTTCCTCCTGCCTGCGCCCGTCCACATGCTCCAACAGCACTTTCAAAATAGAATTGCCGGAGGTGTTCAGCCAATAGGAACGGAACTTGCAGCCGTTCTTGATGAAATTGATGACCGACCAGGGATTGTAGATTTCCACCTGCCCGAACCGATAGCCGTCATACCATTTTTTTAGTTCCGGCAGCCTGTCCCCAACCCCGCATTCCTCCATAAGCCTTGCCGCTTCCTCCTGGGTAAAACCAAAGGCATCGGCATAGCTGTCGGACAGGACGCTGCATACCTCCAGATTGTTGAGGCCTGAAAAGATGCTTTCCTTGGAGACCCGCGTCACTCCCGTCAGGACAGCAAATCCCAAGGATAGATTTGTTTTGAAGGCAGAGCCCAGAAAGCCCCGCATGAAATCGATGCATTCTTCGTAATAGCCCTTTTCCCAAGAGGAGAGGATGGGGGCATCGTACTCGTCTAGGAGAAGGATGGGTTTCCTTTGATAGTGTTTTTCAAGCATTTTCATGAGGTTTGCAAGGGCAAATTGCAGTTTCTCTTCCGAACACGTTTCCCTCAAAACACCGAAAAAATATCCCTTGTCTTCTTCGGACAAGAAGCCACTGTCCTTCAAGTATTCCAACTGCCCATAAAGCTGCCGGAGCACTTCCGAAAGCTTTGCCATCATTCCAGGAAATTTCCCTGCCTGGACTTCCTTCAAGGTGAGAAACACCACCGGCCGGGTTCCCTGCTCCCTCATGTACTTCTCCCCGGCTCTCTCGATATCCAGCCCGCGGAAAAGTTCCCTGTTTTCCTCCCCGTTCTTCATATCGAAGAAATAGCGGAGCATGGAGAGTGTCAACGTCTTGCCAAAGCGACGGGGGCGGGTGATGAGGGTAACTATCCCGCATGAATCAAGCAATTCCTGGATAAACCGGGTCTTGTCCACGAAGTAGTATTCCTTTCGGATCAGATCCCCAAAATCCTCGATGCCCACGGGCATGGGGCGTTTTCTTTCCTGCATTTCCAGCACCTCCGATACATGCCTTGTGCTTACAGTATAACACAGTCCCACTCCTGCTCCAGAAAGGGCATGGATAGATGAGAGGACGAGTTTTCCTCAAATATCAAAAAGAAACCTTTACAGCTTTGCCTGTGCAAGGGCAAGACCTTCTTTTGCGCCCTCGTAGTCCGGGTCCAGCTGGATCGCTTTTCGGAAGCATTCCACGGCTTTTTCGTAGTTGCCCATCTGGTAATAGGACGTTCCCATATGCTTCCATGGATTTGCATATTTCGGGTCAAGCTCTATGGCCTTTTGGTAGCACTCAATGGCCTTGTCGTAGTTGCCCAGGTCGTTATAGGCATATCCCATATCGCTCCAGGGGAGTGCACACTTCGGGGCAAGCTCTATGGCCTTCTGCAAGCACTCGATGGCACCATGGTAATCCTTCTTATCGTTCAGTTCACGTCCCTTAACATTCCACTGCACCGCCGTGAACTCATCCTCATTCCGCTTCACCTCGCGGTTGATTTCCTGCTTCTCCGCCTCCGTTGCAGTCTTGTATCTCTCCTTCAGCTCTGCCAGTTCCGCACGGACCCTGGCGAACTGTTCCTCCAGCTCCTTGTTCTGCCTCGCCGCGTCCTCAAGCTGCCGCCTTTCCTGATGAAGCTGCTGCGTGATATCGGAGGTATCCACACGGGCCTTTATATGGCAATGGTATTGGATGGTGGTGCCGCCAAGGACTTCGGAGGCGACCTCCGCCTCCTGCACCTCCAGCACATTGGCAGAGATGGTGCGGATCTCGTCCCCGGTCAGCCTGCTCATCTCCACTTCGGAGATACTTTCCACGCAGATGCCCGCCTGCTCGATGGCGGCACGCCTGGCAGCCACCCGCGCCCGCTCCTTTGCCACGGCCGGGTTCTCCTCCGGCCCATCTCCCATGATGTAATAACCGTCTGCCTCCACCACCTTCACCTCGGCATACGCCGCTATGGGATCGGCCACGCCCCAAAGGACAGTGAGGGCCGCGCCCATGCCAAGGGCGGCGAAGGGGATTGATTGTATCGTTCGCATGATGAATCAGCTCCTTAGGTCAAGAAATATCCTTATCTGTTATATTCGCCATCCCTCCTCCAAAAACCTCCTGCCCCTACTGGCAGAGGAAGATTTGTCATTGACAAATCCGGCAATTTCGTGACACGGGAAGGCATTATTCTTCTTGAAAAAAGCCCGTGCATGACTTAAAATAAAGGCAGAAGGACAGAAGCAAGGAGATGTGCCTATGAGTGTAGAAAGCAGCACGGTCAAAGGCATGTTCATGGATGGCGACAATGCATCCTACGACAGGAATGCCAAGAAGTTCCTGTCTGAAAAGGCACTTCTGGCAAGAATTCTGAAGCATCTGGTCACAGAGTTCCAGGATTCTCCCCTCAAGGACATCGAGGAGAAGTACATCGAGGGGGAGCCGAAGGCCACCATCAACACGATTCCCGTGGCTCCCAACCTCATGAATGCGGCGCGGAAGGTTGCACCGAAAATCAAGGGCGATCGAAACGAGGACAGCAGCTCGACCGAGGGAGGCATCACCTTCGACATCCTGTTCCGTGCCGTTGTTCCGGCTACGGGCGAAACGATTGCCCTCATCATCAACCTTGAACCGCAACGTACTGTGTATACGAGATATTCCCTTGTTCGCCGTGGCATCTACTATGCCTGCCGGATGATTTCCTCCCGGAAGGAAGTGGAATTCACGGGCGAGGATTTCGACAGCATCAAGAAGGTCTATACCATCTGGCTGGTGATGGATGCACCGCGAGGCTGTTCAAATTCCATCCGCAGATACGAGGTCAAGGAAAAGATTCTCCACGGTCACGGACATGAGGATGTGAAGAACTACGACCTGATGGTGGTCATCATGGTTTACCTCGGGAAACAAAAAACGCGGCATCGGCTGCTCCGATTGCTTCATCTGATTTTCCTGGACAAGATGAAAGCAACGGAAAAGACAAAGAAACTGAAAGACGAATACGATTTGGTGCTTACAGAAGACATGGAAAAGGAGTTGACAGAAATGGGCAGCTTGGCAGAAGGCATCGCTGAGAGGGCGAAAGAAGAAGGCCGCAATGAAGGCATAGATCTGGCCATCGTAAAATCCATCCGTAACTTGATGGAGACAGTTGGCTGGACAGCGCAGCAAGCAATGGATGCACTCAAAATCCCTACGGCGGAACAAGCAAGGTATGCGGCACTGCTCTGAGTAACATAAAACGGGCATCGTAGGAAGAATCCCCTTTCGGGAAATCCCTCCTGCGATGCCCGCTTTTTTCATGCTCTCATTCGTAGTAATTCGTTGATGTAATGTGCTGACCCTGCTGGTCCATCTGGGCTACCTGGGCTATGACAGTTCCACGGAGGAAGTCTTCATCCCCAATCAGGAAATCGCCAGGGAATACTACAATGCCATCACCACCACGGATTGGGACATCGTGGCCCGCGCCCTCAAGCAATCGGAGAAGCTGCTCCAGGCTGTTCTGGCAAAAGATGAGGAGGCTGTGGCAAAGGGCATCGAGGAAGCCCATATGGAGACCAGCCATATCCAGTACAATGACGAAAATGCCCTTTCCTATACCCTCTCCCTGGCCTTTTACAGCGCCAGGCAGAAGTACAAGATATTCCGCGAACTGCCAACGGGAAAGGGATACGCCGATCTGATATTCCTGCCCCGTCCCCTCCATGCAGAACTTCCCGCCCTGGTGCTGGAACTAAAATGGGATAAAAACGCAAAAGCAGCGATCCAGCAAATCAGGGATCGCCGCTATGGGAAGGCATTGGAAAATTACGCAGGAAAACTTCTCGCCGTGGGCATCTGCTACGACAAGGAGACAAGGAAGCATGAATGCCTGATTGAGAAATATGATATGCCATAGAAAATGATCGGTGCTGCCTGTTTCGGCAGCACCGATCATGCTTGGAACAGTTCCTTAAGAACTGTTCGCCTCTTTTTCAGTGATTTGAGACGGTTGGCTTATCATCCCGGACTCAGCCAAGGTTGCCATTTCTCTCCAAAATAATGTTGAAGGCTGCACCGGTGCTCTCGTCGATAAGGGTTTTGCCATCTTCGCGGATATAATCCCGGTAGAAGCTGTGCTTGTTGAAAATATAGCCTTCCGCATCGCGAGTCTTTTTAAAGAGCATTTTTTCCGGGCTTAACATTTTTATTATGCCCCAGACCGAGCCATCCCCATCGTTTAGGTTTATAACTCTGTACACGGTGAACTCCTTGGAAACAGGATCGAAATCAAAGGTAATGTCTACCACGTCACCGTTGACAAACACAACATACTGACCATAATTATTTGTGTTGTTGTAAGTCAAAATATATGTTCCATTTTTGGCCTTATATGTCACACTACCTTGTTTTGTCTCTGGCTCTGGATTCGATTGGCCGCCCATAAACAAGCTCTTGTTTGCCAAAAACGTGTTAAAGGCTTTGGGCGTATGCTCATAGGTGCTGGGGCTGCTATAGTTTTCCCTGTAATAGTCGCCATCGCCCCTTCTTACAAACACAAAGCCGTCTGCACCTGGTTTGGGCCTATGGAACATCCTGTCCCAACTGAGCATTTTTCTTATGGCATAGATGGAGCCATTGTCATTGTACATGGTAAATTCCTGAGTGCTGTCATCATAGTCGAAGGTAAATACCGTACTGCCGTTTGCTTCCAGCAGGATATACCGCCCATAACTGTTCTTTTGGTTAAAATCCAATACAAAGTCCTTCCCACCATCGGCCTGAAAGGTTACTGCCGCATAGCAGCTGCCCGAAAAAGCCAGGACGATGGCAAATACGAACATCATCAGGATTCCTTTTAAGCACCTCTGCATGTCATTCGCCCCCTTTTTGCAAAACCGTTTATTCCTGTTCGGCCTGTCTGCGTTTCAGTTCCCGCTCCACCAGGGCCGGAATCTCATCCGTATCGATATCTGCCTTGATGACAGCCTTCACCACCATGACATCATCAAAATCCGACGAGATGGTGTAATCCACCTTCTGCACCATGAGAATCGCCGCCGCAATGGTGGTGATCTCATTCTTCGTCAGCTTGGAATTCTGGACGGTGGTATCGCTTTCCACATTGACCCTGGCCTGCTCCACTGCATCGATCTCCGCCAGCAGTTTCGCCTCGTCCTTGGCCTTGCTCAGGGACATGGAATCATCCTCCATGTAGTACTCGCCGACGCCCTCCAGCGACAGGACTTCCGCCTCTGCCGGCGATGACATCGCCAATCCTGCAAGAACAAGGAATGCGGCCAGGGCATTCCTGAGGCTCTTTCCGTATCTCATGACATCAGCCCCCTACCTTGTTCCGTACCCGCTGGTACCAATCCTGGATGGACTTGTCCCCGGGGCTCAAATCCTGGGCACGCTTGGCATCGGGCAGGGCATCCACATAGCGGCCCTGATGACCATAAGCCAAAGACCTGTTAAAGTATGCCTCGGTATAGTCCGGGTTCAACTGAATCGCCTTGCTGCACTCCCCGATGGCAGCATCGTAATTCTGCAGGGACAGATAGACGCTGCCAAGATTGCTGTGGATTTCCGCGCTGTTCGGCATGAGCCGCGCCGCTGTCTGGAGATCCTGCGCTGCGTTCTGGTACTGCCCGGCAGCACTGTAGGACATCCCACGATTGTTGTAGGCATTGGCAAAATCGCTCTTCAATGCAATGGCCTGGCTGAAATCGTTCACAGCCTCGTTCAGCCGCCGCATATAATAATAGGTCAGCCCCCGGCCGTTATAGGCCTCATAAAGCCTCGAATCCATCCGGATGGCATTGCTATAGGAGGTAAGGGCCTGTCCATAGTTGCGGCGCAGATAGCAGGCATTGGCCTTTTCCAGTTCTTCCACAGCACCCAGGCGCTCCGTGTTCCTGGCAGCCTCTGCCTTGATTTCCTGCCGCTGTGCGTCACTGGCGGAGGCATATTGCCGCTTCAGGTCCTCCATCTGCTGTTTCAGCTCGTCATAGGCTTTCTGCAGCTCATTGTTGCGGCGCGTACTCTCGGCCAGGGTTCCACGGTCGGCACTCATGGCCTCCTGCATGGCCGGGCCGTTGTCATCCACCAGAGCGGTGATGGTCACGGTGAACTGGAGCAGACTGTCCTCCAGCACGGCCACCTTGGACTTCTCTCCCTGGATCTTGAGTACCTGGGCCGCAATGGTGCGAACCTCATCCTCCTCCAGCACCATATTCACCATCTTGGAATAGGATTCCACATAGACACCGGCCTTTTCCGCCGCTGCACGCTTGGCATCCTCCCGTGCGCGGGCCGTGGCGGCCTCTGTCGTCTCACCCAGCCTGGAATCCATCACATAGACGCCGGAAGCCTCAATGGTCTGGATGGCGGCCAAGGCGGGGACGGGCTGTGCCAGGGCCAGCGCCAGTCCCAGGGAAGCTGCGAGAACACCAAATCTTTTCATGGATTTCACCCCCTGTGCCCTTTCCATCAATAGACAATCACGACACTACAGTTGTCAAGGAAATGGTTGGCCTGGTTGGCCACGAGAACCTTGTCCGCATCCTCCTGGCTGATGACGGGGTCACAGCTGCCGGATACGCGGACGGCCTTGACGACGAGGGGCGTGTTGCCGGCACGGGATACGCCGCTATTCATGTCCTTCGAATAGTCCACCATGCCGAAGCTGATGGCCGTCTGGCGGGAGATCTGCTCATAGGCATAGACCCGGTCCCCACCTACGGACTCGATGACCGGGGAAATGGCGGTGTCGAGGTTCTTGCCACGGCAATCCACGATCAGGCCCGTGTAGTTCTGGCTGGAAGAAATGCTTTCCATGGCCGTCATCTTCGGGGGCGGGAAATCCTCATGCACGACATCCGTGGGCAAAACCACCCCGGCCAGGGAACCGGAGCCGCCGTACACCCCCAAGCGGGCAATGGCATGGAAGGATCCATCGCTTTCCCGATAGACCTTGGCAATTTTCACCCCGCTCAGGATCGCATCCACCGAGATGTTGATCTGGTCATTGACTCGGCGGGATTTCACAATGGTCGTATCGGAGGTGACATGCAGATTGTCCACTTCCTCCGCCAAGGCGCGATATGCCTCCGCTATCGCTACCCGCCGCATGTCATTGAGGGATTCCCCCGGTTCCGGGTACACGACCCCTTCCACTTCGACGAACCCATCGTTGCCAATCTGCGCTGCCGAGGCTACACTGAAGGTCATGACCATCAGTGCGGTGAGCAAGACTTGCAAAAACTTTTTCATTACAATTCCTCCCATCAAAAATTTTCAATACACCCAAACAATCTTAATTTATTTCCATTATTATTGTACCATGATTTGAGCGTTTCGCAATAGATTTGTCACAAAATTGACAAATTTGTCAATGACAAATCATTTTTGAGTATATACCTTTTTCTATTTTTTTGGTAATATATAAGCGGGAAGTTTTTATGGAGGATGAGGGGGAATGCCATAGAACAAAAATGTGCGAACTTTGGAACGGGAGCCCGGTCATTTTATGTAATCATGTTTATGAAAGAGGGAGTGAGACAGATGAAAAAGCAGTTCAAACTTTTTTCCGCGTTGTTTTCCATGCTGACGGTCATGGTCTTCTCTATGGCAAGCGTTCTGGCCATGCCATCGGACAGCCTTAACTGGCAGGATTCCACCATCACCGTCACCGGTATGGGTGCCCCTCCGGCCAATGCACGGAACCAGGCACAGGCCCGCATGATGGCACGCCGCGCCGCCATGGTGGATGGCTATCGCCAACTGGCAGAGGTTGTCAAGGGTGTCAATGTGGATTCCGAGACCACCGTCGAGAACTTCATGGTGACCAGTGATATCACCCGCACCAAGGTCAATGCCCTGGTACAGGGTGCCCAGGTCATCAGCGAGCGCGCTACTTCTGACGGAGGTTATGAAGTCACCATGAAGATTGCCATGTTCGGTGTTTCCGATTCTCTGGCATCGGCAGTCATGCCGCAAAACGAAGTGAAGGAAGTATTCCCGGAGCCGGTGCAGTCCGTTGCGCCTTCTGTTCCGTCCTATGATTCCTCCGCCTCCATCAGCGTACGTATCGATGTGACAGCATCAGCTACTGCAACAGCAGCACCGAACAATGATGCCATCGGCGGCTATACGGGTCTCATCGTGGATTGCCGCGGCCTCGGCCTCAATCCGATCATGAGCCCGGTCGTCAAGAACGAGAACGGCGAGAGCATCTACGGTCACAAGAACCTGGATTCCGATTTCGTGATTGCTCATGGCATGGCCAGCTATACGAAGGACATCGCAAACGGCACTTCCCGTGCTGGCAGCAATCCGCTGGTGGTCAAGGCCGTATCCCTGCAGAGCCACAACTGCTATCCTGTGGTCTCTGTGGCAGATGCCAACCGCATCCTGATTGAGAACAGGGCCACCGGATTCCTCGAGAAGACAAATGTCGTGTTCATTCGCTAAGGTTTGATCAAGTCAGTCCCAAAAAAGGAGCTGCCGCCTTCCATGCGGCAGCTCCGATGGGCTTCCGTTCCAAGGCCCGCACACAAACATAAAAGAAAAAACACGGCGGCCACTGCCGCCGAAAAAATCTTGCAGGAAAAGGAAGGATGATTTGGAAATGAAAAAGTGTATCTTTTCTATGATAGTGTCATGGGTGTTGCTCGCAATGACCATGACATCAGTCTTTGCCTCGGACGGCGTTGATTGGGAAAACCAGAAGGTCGTCGTCACAGGCATGGGCATTGCGCCGCCCACCGCGGTCAATGCAGCCCAGGCGAGGATGCTTGCAAGGCGTGCCGCTGTGGTGGATGGCTATCGGCAAATGGCGGAGCAGATCAACGGTGTGCAGGTAGATGCCGAGAGCACCGTGGAAAACATGATGATCCTTTCCGATATCGTCCGCACAAAGGTCTCTGCCTGCATCAAAGGAGCCCGCGTCCTGGACGAGCAGATCCTTCCGGACGGTTCCTATGCGGTAAGGATGGAGGTGCCCTTGTTCGGCAGTTCCAATTCCCTGGCAGCCGCCGTGCTTCAAAGGCCGACAATGCGCCAGCCCTTCCCTGCGCCTTCACCGGAGGAAGACGAGACCTTCCCCGCCTACTCCTCCGTTCACATGGATATCAGGATCGACACAAACACGCAGGACTACTATACAGGAAATGGCAGCAGGATATCCTATGCCGCCACAAGCTTCCCCAAGGATCAGATACCCCGGATTCCCTCTTATGCTGCAGTGCAGCAGCCACAGTATTCCAAGGAAATGTCACAGGGGAAAAGCAGCAAGCAGCGTGAGCCCATCACGGGAGATTATACCAGCCTGGTGGTTGACTGCACAGGGTTCGGCCTGTGTCCTGCCATGAGCCCTGTCATCAAGAATGAGAAGGGCGAGGCCATCTACGGCGTGAACAATCTTGATTACGATCTGGTATCCACCCGGGGCATGACAGCATATTGGCGCGATCTTGATGTCTCCGGCGTTGCCAGGGCAGGAAGCAAGCCCCTGGTGGTGAAATGTGTTTCCCTTTCGGACAACAACATCAATCCTGTCCTCACAGTGGCCGATGCCAATCGTGTTCTGCTTGAAAATGAACAGAGCCATTTTCTTGACAAACTCAATGTGATTCTCATTCGATAGCCGTCGGGACCCCAAAGGAGGATGAGAGCATGCGTATACCTATCATCAAAGTCATGGCCGCACTCAGCCTTGGTGCGGTGATTACGCTCATCTCGGGTGCAGCTGGCCCGGCAAGGAATTTTGCTGCAGTCCCGGAAGTGAAGCTGCAGACGGAAGCCGCCTCTTCCTTCGATGCAGAGGACATCCCCCAGATCTCCAAACAGGGAGATGTCTCCACTGCGACGGGCACGGAAAGCAGCCTGCCGACAGACAAAAAGGAGCAGAATCCATGGCGTGACCGGGAAGACGCACTCCTCCTGCACGAACTGGAGAAAACAAAACAGCAGACGGAAAACTCCCTGGCAGAGCGGGAGCAACATCATTCCCCAGCCATCCGGGAAATTGAACGGATGGCTGCAGAAGAGGAGCACATTCTTTCCCTATTGGCATGGATCCACCAAGGAAGGGATGCCTATGCCGCCCACAATATTCCCATGGCACTGGAAAACCTGCGCCAGGTCGAGCAGCGGCATCCGGTTTCCGGAAAACTGATGAGCCTGCTCAGTCTTGCCTATGGAGAAATGGGCTATTACAACAAAGCACTGGAATGTGCGCAAAACGCAGCCGCGCTGGAACCGGAGGAATATCTGGCACAGCTTGCCCTTGGCATCTCCAATGCCCATCTGGGGAACTACGACAAGGCGATTGCCGCATTCCAGGCAGCCGCCGCACTGGAACCTCAAAACAAAGAGCCCCACTTCTTCCTGGCAGAATGCTCCCAGGCAATGAAGCCGGACCCGGAGGCCGAAAAGAAGCGGAACGAACCTATCCGCCCCCAAATGCCGGAACTTTAGACGCAAAAAATCCACCGCCCGCAAGCGGTGGATTTTTCTGTCAGAAAATATTTCTGCAAACGCCATAAGCCAACAATACAACAACCATGAATCCCAAGAGATATCCATTGATTCTTCTTTGCCAATCCTCACGATGAAAAAATGAGAACTCCTCACACACGATCAACCATATAATAACAGGAGACAATATGAGTATGGCGGGATTGGCACTGAATGCCTGACGGAAATCCCCAACGGAAAGACAAAGCATCATGGTCGTGATTCCGCAGCTCGGGCAATAGTATCCTGTCAGCGAATGCAGCGGGCAGGGCAAGGCATACCCTGTAACCTTTACCCAGAAAAAATACAGGATGCCGATGACCAGCCAAACCCGAAGGCTGCCTTTCTCTGTCTTCCCATGCCTGTCGCACTTCAAAGCCATCCGTCAGAGAATGTTCTTACGCAATCTGGCCGTTATCGTGATCAATCGCATTGTTGATGCTGTTCTGGATCAATGCATAGGAAACAATGGCCAGACCGACAGCCGACAGCACCACATACATCAGACCGGCATTGTTCTCCACGCGGAGACCGCGCTGTTCCTGGATTTCCGAAACGCTCTCACCCATCTTATACATCCAATAAAAAGCATAAATGCCACAAGAAAGAATGGTGTACAAAATAGCCATACCACCGGATGCCGTGGTTTCGCGGCCTACCAATGCATGCACCTCATTCGTCATGACATACTGCCAATACAGGCAATAGATACCACATGTAACAAAACTCAATACGATTGCCACAGCAACATTTCTTTTTTCCAAAATAATTCCTCCTCTTTCCACATGACATAACAATAACGTATTGATTATAACGTATTGTTCAAATTTTGCCAAGGGCAAAATCTTCCATGGCCAGCAGATACTTCTTCCTCTGCACGCCCCCTGCATATCCTGTGAGGCTTCCATCACTCCCCACCACCCTGTGGCACGGGATGATCAGCGAGATGGGGTTGTGCCCCACTGCACCGCCCACCGCACGGGCAGAGGTGGGGGAACCTCTTTTTTCCGAAAGCCTTGCAGCGATTTCCCCATAGGCCATCCTCTCTCCATAGGGAATCCTGCGCAGGATATCCCAGACTGCCTTGCGGAATGCCGATCCCCTCAGGGAAAGCCTTGGCGTGAAATCCGGCACCCTTCCGCTGAAATAGAGGTCCAGCCACCGAACCGTGTCATTGAATATCATGAGGCTTGTTTCCTCATATGCCCCCGAAAGCCCGGCCAAAAAGTATTTCTGCCCATCAAACCAGAGCCCAATCAACGATTCCCCGTCACTGGCCATCGTAATCCTGCCAAGCGGTGATGCATAGTGATGTGTGTATTCCATGGCTTTCACGACAATCCTTTCCATCGCTCATTCCTTCGACCCGATGTTCCTGCGCCGAAAAACGTGCGGCGTGCATCCCCGATACGTGCGAAACGCCTTGCTGAAATGGCTGGGATTGGAGAAGCCGCAGGCAAGCCCGATGGAAAGGATGGGCTCTGCGGTATCCAGCAGCATTTCCTCCGCCACCTGCAGCCGGTAGTTCTGGATGTAGCGCATCGGGGACATCTGAAAGACCGCCTGGAAACAGCGCTGCGCCTCCCTGTCGCTGATTCCCGCATAGGATGCCATCTCCGAAACGACGATGGTTTCAGAAAAATGGGCATGGATGTAATCCAGCATTGCCTTGATGCGCTCCATCTGCGGCGTTGCCTGACAGGGAGTGCGAAATGCCGTCTGATGCTCACAGGCGAGCAGAAGCAAGGCCTTTTCCATATGATACCGGACATCATACTCAAATCCCACGGCCTCCTCCTGTGCCGCAGAGTAGGCCGCACGAATCCGCCCAAGGACTTCGCTGTCCCTCCCGTCAGAGCGGTAAAGGAACTGCCCCGGAAACTCATGGTCGGAAATGAGGGGCTGCACATACTTTTGGTGATAGACGGTTCCCGTCCCGCCGGTAATCAGCCTCGTGTCAAACACGAGATAACAGAGACGGCAGTCCTCGCTGCCCTCGATCCGAAAGCGATGCAGCACCCTGGTATTGCAAAAGAAGCCGTCCCCCTCTCCCAGATGCGCGCGCTGCGTCCCATATTCCGCCGCAGCGCCCCCATGAGACACATACATGAGCTCCAGTTCCTTATGCCAGTGCCACGGACATCCTTCGATGCCGCCTCTCTTCCAGTCTGTGAAATAGGCACTGCATGGAAAAAGCGGGCTCTCGTGCAGCTGCTCCTTCTCCTTGTCCGCCGTGATGCGCATGGCCGTCATTCTTTGGATCATGATTCTCCTCCATTCTGTCGCATACAGAACATTTTTTGTCGTTCCTACAGTAGAAGATTCCCCCTTGTTCTATTATACTACAAGCATAGAGAAACAAAAAAAGAAAACCTTCGGATATGATACTTGTCCGAATGATAGGATTTTTGAAAGGGGACTGTGATGATGGAAACTTCACTCAGAAAAACAACGAACCGTATGGGATACCTGCATCATGCAATGGCGCTCGACATGCAGCCTTACAGCTTCATCGAGCATGTCTCCCGCCCGAACCCGGAGATCTCCGATGCGAACCGCATGAGCATCCAGGAGCTCAGGATTGGGACATTCGCAGCGATGGCAGGGCTTTTCGCGCTTGGTCTTTGCTTGTAACATCTTTTTCATCATAAAACCGGAGACGGGTACGCTTTCGAGGCGTGCCCGTTTCTTTTTTTCCTTTGGCAAAATCTGAACAATGCGTTATAATAGAAACCATCATTTTTAAGGAGACGGTATCATGCTCCCTTACATTACGGCAATCCTTGCCATTGCCACGATCATCCTGCTGGTGCTCCTTTACCGGCATCTGCCCAACCGCAGGATTTTCTGGTATTTTTGTTTCACGCTGGCCTTTACGGGCTTCCTTGCCTACGTCTTTGTCCATTCCTCGCACCCGGAGCCGCCGGTGATGAGCGCAGAGGAAAAATACGAGATGCAGCAGCAGCAGCACACCTTCATGATCTGGTACGCCGACTACCAGAAGGATATCGACCAGCTGGACCACAACTGGCAGCTCTACCACTCCATTCTGGAGGCCTTCAAGGAAGATGCCATCAGCGTCCAGACCGCCTATGTTCGCCTCAAGCAATTGGAGGACGAGTCCCGCCAGCTCCGGGACCGTCTTGCACAGAAGAACCCGCCGCTGGCCCTCAACGATACCTGCTACGACCTGCTCATCGAGGTCATGCAGAAAACCCGTGCATATGCAGAGGCCCAATACCGCACCATTGCTCTCTCACGCGCCGCCTGCGACCCCGTCCATCTTCGGAGCGACGATCAAAAGGAACAAAGCCGCTCCCTGCAGGACATCATGATACGGGAATCCCCCACAGGACTTTTCACCGCCAGTGAAATCTCCGCCATCCGAAACTACCTGACCATTCCGGAAGAAGATCAATGATATGAACAAATACCTGACCATACAAGGAGAAAGCTCCGCCCAGTACGAAATCCAGCGCTCCCGCTTCATCACCCATACGAGCCATGTGGAAAGCGAAGAGGAGGCCCGGGAATTCATCCTCCGACAGAAAAAAAGCTATTTCGATGCACGCCATAATTGCTCTGCCTGGGTGCTGGGAGAACAGGGGGACAAGCAGAAATCCAACGATGACGGGGAACCGGGCGGCACTGCCGGCAATCCCATCCTTGAAGCCATCAAGAAACGCGGCCTCACGGATGTTGCCGTCGTCGTCACCCGGTATTTCGGCGGCATCAAGCTCGGCGCCGGGGGGCTCATCCGCGCCTATGGGCATGCGGCAGGACTGGGTCTCGATGCGGCAGAGATCATCGCCATGATGCCCTTCCGGCAGGTGAACATCACCTGCGATTACACCCTGTTCAATACCATCGACAATTTCCTGCGCCAGAAAAAAATCCGCATAGGAGATACTTCCTATGCGGAAAAAGTCACCATATCCCTGATGCTCCCACCGGAAAGAACAGAGAGCATCCTCACGGAAATCACCGACCTCACGGCTGCCCGCTGCCAGTACGAGCCACTGGAGGAAATCCTCCTCCCCATTCCCCTGGAAGATATCTCTCAGGCCTCTCCCAGTACATAGGGAAGGAAGTAAACCATCTGCTTCTTCCACCAGTACCAGTCATGGTCCACGTCATAGCCCCAGAAATCCACCCAGCCGTGGATTCCCTTCGCATCAAAGATATCCCGCATGATGGCTGTGGTGCGGCGCGCTTCGTCCTCCCATCGCCCCTGCCCCACGCAAAGCACAATGCGCTTCTCATTGTAGATATCGATGTATTCATGATCCGGTGAGATGTTCGCCAGGGAATCCACGGGGGAATTATCATAGAGGGTGCCATTGGACCATCCGCCAAAGTAGAATTTCGCATCATAGGTACCGGACAGAGCCAGAAGCCCGCCGAAAAGTTCCGGACGGCGCAGGAAGGCAATCGCGGCATGAAGCGCCCCCAAGTCGCAGCCCGTCGCAATCGGCAGCATCCCTGTGCCATTGTTTTTCCGGACAAAGGGAAGCACTTCCTCAATGATGTACTCGTAGTATTCCTCCTGTCTCTGCGCCCGCCAATACACGTCTCCCCAAAGATTGAGCCAGCTCTCCTCATCCACGCTGTCCACACAGAACAACTGGATACGCCCGCTTTCAATGTCCTCCGTCAGGGCGTCTATCATCCCAAAATTTTCGAAATTATCGCTCATTGCTGCCTGGGTCGGAAAGACCAGAAAAGGCACCTCACCGCTGCCATACACACGAACCCGCATATCCCTATGCAAACTCGGGCTAAACCAGCCAACCTCCTGTTTGTTCATGACCTCACATCCTTTGTCCTTCAAATTCCTCTTGTATAAACTCCTGTTTCCTTGCAGGAATTATCTTGCGATTTGTAGAATATAGCCTTATAGATTGATTCGATACAGCAAAAGCAAATTCCTTCAAGACTTTCCAAGACTTTTGCAAAAAACACAGAAACGCGCGGAACGAAAAAGGGCTGTCCTCTATGCTGAAAACCCTATGCAAACTTCTCAAGTACAGTATACCTTCTATCCTCATCCTCCTGTTTCTCTGGAGTTTCTTCCTCGCCGAAAGTGCCGCCATGGTCTTCAATTACGCCATGGAACGGCAGGACCTGCTGCGCGGCACGATCACCGTGGAACGCATTGAGGCCAATATCCTCGGCGATGTGGAGTTCGAGGACCTGAAATGGATAGACGATCACGGCGGAACCATCCTTCACATTCCGGAAGGAAGCTTTCATGTCCGCCCCTGGGATATCATCACCTGGAATATCAAATCCACAACGCTGCAGGAGCTCACCATCAGGAATGCCTTGGTTTCCGTCCATTTCGATGAACATATGAACGTGGATTTCGTGCGCCATTCCCCCAGCCTGAAGAAAATTGACGACACCGAGCCGAATTGGGAAGACAAGGTCAGTCTTGCCGGCAAGAGCGAGGAAGAACGAAGGCTCATCGGAGAACGGCGCCGTCTGCGAAACCAGCTAAAACTGGAAAACCAATGGCAGAATTTCAACCATAAGGGACACAGATTCCGCCTGAAATTCCATCTGGAAAACTGCCTGATGGAAATCTTCTACAAGGAACGCCAGTATTACCTGAGCGGTGTCTATTTCAACACGAACATCGACAGCGACAGATCTGTGTCCCTGAAAGCCTATACCGGACGATTTGGAGGAACCATGATCGGCAGCGGAATGACGATCCACGGTGACATCGACCTCACCCGTGAGCCCGTGCCAGAATGCGATCTTGCTGTTCTCCTGCAGGATGTCCAGCCTGCTTCTCTCGGCTTCGGCCTGAACATCCAGGATGCCATCACTCTGCAAACCTATTTCACCGGCCCCATCTCCCATCCCGTGGCAAACGGAACCCTCTCCATGGACCGGCTGTGCCTTCCCGGACTGGAATTCGAGAAGGTACAAGGCGACGTCCACTATGAGGATGCCCAGCTCGATTTCCATAATGTCTCCGCCAAAGTATATGGCGGAACCCTGAAAGCAGACGGCGACTATAATATCGACACCCGCTATTACCATATTCACGGTCTGGGAAAGGATTTGCGGGCAAGCAAGGCATTCCGTGGTGCAAGATTGAGCTGTCCCGTGGATATGGAAATCCATGTTGTCTCCAATGAACAATCCCGTGACCTGAAATGCTACGGCAATTTCACATCCGGTCCCGGGAGGTATGAATGGATTCCCTTTGACAAGATCAGCGGACGCTTCAGCAATGCCTACCGCGATCTCCGCTTCTATGATGCAAGGATTGACATCGGGCATTACCAGCTCCAAACGGATTTCATCAGCATCATCGACGGAAAACTGACTCTCCACCCCGTCGATCTGGTCAATATGACGACGGGTGAGACAAGAATGACCTATATCTATGACAAACAGTGAATCGAAAGGAGTTTTTCTCATGGACACAAAAGCAATGTTCAACATTTCCTATGGCCTGTACGTACTGACGGCAAACCAGGACGGCAAGGACAACGGGTGCATCATCAACACGGTGACCCAGGTGACATCGGACCCGCTCCAGGTCACGATCGCCGTCAACAAGATGAACCATACCCATGACATGATTGCCGCAACGGGACATTTCACTGCCTCCATTCTCAGCGAGAAGGCGGATTTTGACATCTTCAAGCGCTTCGGATTCCAGAGTGGGAAGACCGTGGACAAGTTTGCAGGTTTCGATGCGGTGCAGAGGACAGCAAACGGGACACTGGCTGTCACCCAGGGAACAAATTCCTTCCTCTCCGCAGATGTCACCCAGAAAATCGACGTGGGAACCCATACCATCTTCCTTGCAAAGGTGGTGGACGTGGCAGCTCTGAACGAGATTCCCTCCGCCACCTATACCTACTACCAGCAGCACATCAAGCCAAAACCGCAGGCCCCCAAGGCACCCTCCGGCAAAACCGTCTGGCGCTGCAAGATCTGCGGCTATGAATACGAGGGAGAGGAGCTTCCTGCAGATTTCATCTGTCCCATCTGCAAGCATCCCGCCTCCGATTTCGAAAAAGTTACCCTGTAAAAAGACATACTCCTATACATTTCCGTACAAAACGGGGCTGCCCTATCGGCAGCCCCGTACATCATTTATCATAATGTGTCACATTGAATTTCGGCTCGGATTCCCCTGCGGGAATCTTTTCTTTTTCCCCCACGGGAACAGCTTCCGCATCGACCTTCACAGGCTCCGCAATCGTCGGCCCAATGTATGCCGGATCCCCATCCTTCGGGTCCTCCTCCTGATGCGGAATCGCCGGTTCCCCGTCATCCCCCTTGGGAGGCGGCACATCATCGTCCTTCTTGATGACAGGTGCGGCAATCCTGCCTGTTGTGAGAAGTTCCTCCAGCTCTTTTGCGCTCAGAGTCTCGCGCTCAATGAGGGCCTGGGCGATGAGCTCCAGCTTGTCGCGGTTCTCCGTGATGATCTTGCGGCATTCCTCATAGGCTTCTTCCATATACCTGCGGACTTCCTTGTCAATCTCACAGGCAACCTCCTCGGAATAATTGCGCTGGTGGTTGAAATCCCTGCCCAGGAACACCTGATGATCCTGCCCCTCGCCGTAGGCAATGGGTCCGAGGACATCACTCATGCCGTACTGCATGACCATGCTGCGGACAATCCGCGAGGCCTGCTGGATGTCCTGGGAGGCCCCCGTGCTGATTTCCTGCAGCACCACTTCCTCTGCCACCCTTCCGCCCATGGCAACCTTCAGCCGGTCCATGAGCTCCGAGCGCGTGGCATAGGAGCGGTCTTCCTTTGGAAGCATAAGGGTATATCCTCCCGCCCTGCCCCGGGGAATGATCGTGACCTTGTGGACGGGATCGGCATGCTTGAGCATCATTCCCACAAGGGTATGACCGCCCTCATGATACGCCGTGAGCTTCTTTTCATCATCGCTCATGACGTGGGATTTCCGTTCAGGGCCTGCCATGACGCGTTCGATGGATTCCTCCAGCTCCGCCATGGCAATTTCCTTCTTGTCGCGCCGCGCCGAAAGAAGCGCTGCCTCATTCACGAGATTCGAAAGATCCGCTCCCGTAAAGCCGGGAGTGCGGCGAGCGAGGATATCCAGATCCGCATCCTTCGCCACGGGCTTGCCCTTCGTATGCACCTTGAGGATGGCAAGACGTCCGCGCACATCAGGCTTGTCCACCACGATCTGGCGGTCAAAACGCCCCGGGCGCAAGAGCGCCGGATCGAGAATGTCCGGTCGGTTCGTCGCCGCGACGATGATGATTCCCTCATTCGCCGCAAAACCATCCATTTCCACCAGCAATTGGTTGAGCGTCTGCTCCCTCTCGTCATGCCCGCCGCCGACACCGGCGCCGCGCTGGCGTCCCACGGCATCAATCTCATCGATGAACACGATGCAGGGCGCATTCTTCTTCGCCTGCTCGAAAAGATCACGCACGCGGGACGCACCGACGCCCACGAACATCTCGACAAAGTCCGAGCCGCTGATGGAGAAGAAAGGAACCCCCGCCTCTCCAGCGACGGCCTTCGCCAAAAGGGTTTTGCCCGTGCCCGGAGGGCCAAAGAGCAGGACGCCCTTTGGAATGCGCGCACCCAGAAGATCGAACTTCTTCGGATGTTTGAGAAATTCCACAACCTCTTCCAGTTCCTGTTTTGCCTCATCCGCACCGGCAACGTCCTCGAAGGTGACCTTGATCTTGTCGCTGCCGCTCATGCGGGCCCTGCTGCGGCCAAAGGACATCACCCTGCCGCCGCCGCCCTGGGTCTGCTGCATGATGAAGAACCAGACACCAATGAGCAGGAGAATGGGCAGGATGGACGAGAACATGGTGGACCACCAGGGCGGCTCCGGCGGATTCTCCGCCGAGATCTCAAGATTCTTTGCCTGCAGCTTGTCATAGAGCCCCGGATCGTTGTTCGGATAGTTCGGCGTAACCGTCGTGAACTCCGTCCCATCCGACAGGGTGCCGCGAATCATGTTGTTGATGAGCGTCACCTTCGCGACCTCACCCTTGTCCACCTTCTGCAGGAACTCGGTATAGCCGATTTCCTGCTTTGTTGTATTCTTTACCGAAAAATAGTCAATGATGGATATCGCCACCAGGATGATCAGCAGATAAAACCCAACATTGCGTAAAAACTTATTCAAACCGGGACCTCCCTCTCTCAAGGAGCCATCTCCCCAAGAATCAATTCCCAATTATTATAACGCGTTGTTCAGATTTTGCCAACGGCAAAATCTTCCAATTGACGTTTCGACAGGTTCATCCTGTCATAACGCGTTGCGACGCAAAGCTAGTCCCCGGAGGGGATTCAAATTTTGCCAACGGCAAAATTCAGGTGTAAACCTCCCGCTTCAGCACACCGATACAGGGAAGATTCCTGTACTTCTCCGCATAGTCCAGTCCATATCCCACAAGAAATTCATCGGGCACATCGAAGCCACAGTAATCGATGGGAACTTCCACCTTGCGGCGCGAGGGCTTGCTCAGAAAAGCGCAGATCTTCACACTGGCGGCCTTGCGGAGACGGATGTAATCCAAAAGATAATGCATGGTCGTCCCCGAATCGATGATATCCTCGACGAGGACGACATGCTTCCCCTTGATATCATAGTCCAGATCCTTCAATATCTGCACGGTCCCGCTGGACTCCATGGCATCCCCATAGCTGGAGGCAATCATGAAGTCGAACTGGACCGGCAGGGAAATCTTCCGGACGAGATCCGTGTAGAAAATGGCTGCCCCCTTCAGGATGCCAACGCAGAAAATTCCTTCCGGTACATCAGCATAGTCACGGCTGATCTCTGCCCCCATCTCCTCGACCCGCTTCCTGATTTTCTCTTCGGTGAAGACGACTTTCTCGATATCATCCTTCATCATGGCCCCGCACCTCTTCTTCCATCACTCTCAAATAAAGTATTTTCCCGGTATCCTCATCCACAGGACAAAGGACACTGCGCCGCAGCCCAGGAACCCACAGGACCATATCAGACGAGACAAGAACCGGTATCCGGTTCCGCTCTTCCCGTGGAACATGGCTGTCGATAAACAATTTCTTCAGGGACTTCCGCCCCGCAGGCAGGGAAATCACATCGCCTGCCCTGCGCGGACGGACGACCGGATCTCCCGGCAATTTCCCGTAATCGCAGCAAAATTCCTCCGGCCCCGTATGCGCAGGCTTCTCCGAAAGGAACGCCGCCTCTATGGAAATGCCGTATTCCTGCAGCAAAGTGCGTCCGGGCACGGCAATCCTTCGTTCGGGCAATGGCATGTCATCTGTCTCCTGCTGCTGGCAGAGGCGCAGCCAGCCATAAGAAAGCTCCGCCTTCCATCCCTTCGGCAGTTCCATACGGCTCCCCGTGCCACGATGCAGCAGGAATTCACGCAGGCTTTCAAAATGCTGAAAGCCCAAATCCCTGCACCCTGCTCCTCCCTCCTGCAAGAACCGCCTTAGCAGAGCGCGCTGCAGGGCAGGGGACTGCTCACAAAACACCTTCTGGGAAAGTTCCATGCCCTCGCGCCGAACTGCCATAGGGAAAATCCCGGAAACCTCTCCCTCCATGTACTCCCGCTGCTCTGAGGCCAGCCTTGCCAGATGGCACAAGGCTTCCACAAGATTGGGATTGTACTCCCTTTGAAGTCTTGGCATGAGTTCCAGCCGCAAACGGTTGCGTGTGCAGTCAGGCCTCCCATTTGTCGCATCGTATCTCGATGCAATACCACGCGCCGCACAGAACGCTTCCAGTTCCCGCTTCCTCACGGAAAGGAACGGGCGTGCGATGCATCCGGTACGCGGCAGCATGGCGGCAAGGCCGTCGATACCGCTCCCCCGCAAAAGGCGCATGAGCACGGTCTCCGCCTGGTCATCCGCATGATGTGCTGTCGCAATGACATCATATCCAAGCTCCTGCCGAAGCCCCTCAAGGAACTCATAGCGCTGCTCCCTTGCAGCCAATTCCAGGGAAACGCCTGTCTTTGCGGCAAGCTCTGGTATTTTCGCCGAACCCATGCGGAACATCAGCCGGTGCTCCGCGCACCACTTCTCCACGAAAGCCGCATCCTGCAAGGATTCCTCCCCACGGATGCCATGCTCGAAATGGGCGACGCACAGGCGAAGCTCCCATTGCCGCCGATGCTCCATGAGCCATTGCACCAGTGCCATGGAATCCGCCCCGCCGGAACAGGCAACGACAATGCCCTCTCCCGAACGGATCACCCCATGCTCACGACAGAACCGCTCTACTTCCCGCAGCATCCATCCTCAATCTCCTCAAATGTACAGCAATAGGGGCGCGCCACGCACGCCCCATGCCTGCACCCCTGTCAGGTGCCAAATATCAATCCGACCTGCGCGATCCACGCCCCCCGCGTTTCGAGTCCGTTTTCCTGCGCAAATCCGTCAGCCTTTCATCGCTGTCCTTGAGAAACTTCGAGAGCTTGTCCTCAAAGGAGGCAGAAAGATTGCCGCCCCCATAACGGCTCTGCTTGCGAAAATCCCGTGCGCCATATTGCGGACGAGGAGAGGAATTCGGTGCTGGCTGTGCCGCCTCTTCCTTTTTCTCCTGAAGCTGCTTGATGGAAAGGCCTATCTTGCCCCTATCATCAACACTCAACACCTTTACTTTGATCTGGTCGCGCTCCTTCAGGAAATCATGGACATCCTTCACATAGACATCAGCAACCTCAGATATGTGGACAAGCCCCACCTTGCCCTCCGGCAGTTCAACAAAGGCACCAAAATTCGTGATGCCAGTGACAACGCCTTCCACCACACTGCCTACTTCAATAGACAAAACAATTCTTCCTCCCCTTAGATAGATTCATCAAAACACAACTATTATTCTGATGGCATCAAAAAATCACTTTCCATTTTTCTTCACAGGGCTGTACGGTATCTCCCCTGCCCGTGTCAGTCCAAGATCCTCCCGCGCAATGCGCTCGACATAATCCGCGTCTCCCAGCCTGTCCCGCTCCTGACGCAACGCCTCATTTTCCTGCTGCGCCGCCTGCAGACGCAAATCAGCCGCCGACTGGTCCCGGCTTACCTGGTTCAGATAAAACTGCTGGGAGATCAGCAACGACGAAAAATAGATGACAATCAACACGATTATGGGCAGGAACCAATCGAAACCCTTCTTTTTCTCCTGCTTTTCCATAAAGACACTTCCTTCAAGCAACGCCAACCAACCATCCCAATATATGATACAGAGATTTCTGCGTTTCCGCAAGTGGTTTTTCCCGAATTATTTCTCCGACCACTGGAAATAGTTCGTCGTCGCAATGCGCCGGTAAACGGAGTTGCAGTAATGGCATTCGAAGTGGTCCATCACATTCTCCATATCCGGCTTGCCATTGACAATCCTGACCGGCCGCCCCTCGACGAAATCCATGCGCTCGCCGCAACGCGGGCAGGTACACTTCCCATCTGCTTCCCTCTTGAGTTCCATCGGCTGGAGATCGCCCGTCTTCAAGACCTTCTTCGGCTTTTCCTTCTTGGGCAATGGAAACTCATCATAATATCCGGAATTCAAGAGTTCCTGATAGTATACGCCGCAAGACTCGCAGGTATGCTTCGGCAGAACGGCATTCATATCCACCTTTCCGCCCACAACGGCCACGGCACCGCCTTCAATCAGTCCGAGTTCCCGCCCGCACTTTGGGCAAAGGAATTTCTTATTTGCATTGAGTTGCAACTTTGTCACTGTCATATCCATCACCAAGCCCACTATTGGTGTAAACACGTCCACTTCTCTATAATATATTTCAATGCAAATATCCAAAAACCTTCTGTCCGAAAAAAAATATATGAAATTTTCTGCTCAAGAATTCCTGGCGGCAAGGACAGAAGAAAGCGCCCCCACAATATCACGGGCCGCATGGGGACGGGCACAGGAAAGGGCCTGCCGCCGCATGGAACTCAGCCTCTCCTCATCAAAGAGGATCCGTTCCGCAGCCTCCGCAATGGACTCCCCATGATGCACCCATACCGCCGCCCCATGCTCTGACGCATACACCGCATTCTTCGTCTCTGGCCCCGGAATCGGCTCATGGAGCAGCATGGGAAGCCCCAGCACAAAGGCCTCGCTCATGGTGAGAGCCCCTGGCTTCGTGATGAGGATATCCGCCGCCGACATGAGCTCGTATACCCTATCCGTGTATCCCCATACCTTAACATCATGATGGGATTCCCTGCCAAACTGCTCCACCTTCTGCTGAAGCTCCAGATTGCGTCCGGCAATCACCAGAAGGGAAAGCGGGTGCGTTATCCGCTCCATGTCCTTCAGGGATTCCTGAATCCCCCCAAGACCAAGCCCGCCCCCCATGAGAAGGACTGCCTTTGCATCCGCATCCATCTCAAGGCTCCGGCGGGCTTCTTCACGGGAAGGCACCCCCTGGATATTCTCCGCCACCGCAATCCCCGATGCAAAAACCTGCTCCGGGGAAAAACCTTTCGCAAGAAGCCCCTCCCGCATTTCCTCCGTTGCCGTGAAATACAGGTCCACCTTTGGATAGATCCATATCTGGTGCAGGGAATAATCGGTGAGCACCGCTGCCAGCAAGAACTCATCGCGCCGGCCCAGACGCCTTGCCAATGCTGCCGCCCCTTCCGGGAAGGGATGCGTGCAGATGAGAACATCCGGCTCATACTCCTTCACGATGCTGCACATGGTATGGCACATGACCACGGCAAACATGGTCTGCGCAAAAACGCCGCTGGAACCGTCACCGGATACCTTATAGAAGACATCGTACAGATTTGGCACAAAATCCAGCATCCTCAGATAAAGGGATTTGAGGAGCCCATGGAAGATGGATGTCTTGGGTGACATGAAATCCACAATCTGGATATCGTCCCCCGGGAACTGCCGCCGGAGTTCCCGTTCCACCGCCTCCGCTGCCCGTATGTGTCCCGAACCGATGGAGGCTGTCATAATGAGGAACTTTTGCTTCTTCGTCATGCCGTAATCCCTCCATCGACACCCCAGGCTGCCCCTGTCACAAAAGAAGCAGCAGGGGAGGCAAGAAAGAAGATCACCGCCGCGGCTTCCTCAGCCGTCCCGATGCGCCCCAAAGGATACACCGACTGCATCTCCCGCAGCATCTTCTCCCGGTTTCCGCCCAAGGCCAGCTGCGCCTCTGTCAGGGGCGTCAGGATATCTCCCGGGCAGACACAGTTCACCCGCACGCCGAAACTGGCGAGCTCCAGGGCCAGGGATCGCGTGAGCATCGTCACCGCACCCTTGGATGCGGAATAGGCCGTGCAGCCGTAGTTGCCATGGACACCGGCATCCGAGGACACATTGACGATGGACGCACCTTTCTTACTCCTGAGTTCAGGCACGGCATAGCGGCACATGAAATAGGTTCCCTTCACATTCACTGCCATGACCTCATCAAAAAGCTCCTCCGTCATATCCTCGATCGGGCGTTCCAGATAAATGCCCGCCGAGTTCACCAGCACATCGATGCCTCCCAGCCATTCTGCGGACGCCTCCACCAAATTGCGACATCCGGCAGCAGAGGCGACATCTGCCGAAAAAAATTCCGCCCGGCATCTCTCCATGGATGCAAGAGATGCCAACGCAGACTCCCCCCGCTTTGCGGAGCGTCCCGCCACCACAACCCTGGCTCCCCGTGCCAGGAACATCCTCGCAGCAGCGAGACCTATGCCGGAAGTGCCTCCCGTGACAAGCACCCGTTTCCCCATCATATCCTCTGACAAGCTATCCTCTCCTGCCGCCAAAAAAGACCGGGTTCCGCGAACCCGGCCTCACAGGCAAATCCTTTATCACTTATTGACAGCATCCTTCAAAGCCTTGCCAGCCTTGAATACCGGATTCTTGGAAGCCGGAATATCGATTTCCACACCGGTCTGGGGATTGCGGCCCTTGCGAGCAGCGCGCTCCTTCACCTCAAAGGTGCCAAAGCCGATGATCTGCACCTTGTCATTCTCGACAAGAGCATCCTCCACACTGGAGAAGAATGCGTTCACTGCCTTCTCTGCATCCTTTTTCGTCAAGCCAGCCTTCTCTGCCACTTTAGCTACTAATTCAGTTTTGTTCAAGATCGTAGCCTCCTTCTTGTTTTGATACGATGGATCGACTCCGCCAAAAACAGCGTCGTTCCTGTCCACCACCAAAATGTAACAGAAAAGCATTGAAAAATCAAGGGCTTGATAAAAAAAAGACGAAAATCCCGATGAAAAAACCTCTTTTTGAATACTTTTTATGCAGATTCTATATATCTTGGTATAAAAAGACTTGTCAGGTGATCCAGATCCGGCTGCCGGTCAAGCTCAAACAAAGGAATCCTGCGGATGGACTCATCGGGCAAAGCAAGATTATGGGCATAGATGATCTCATATTCATCCGGCAGCAGTTCCAGCAACATGATCTTCGCATCCGAGGCAACGTGCCGACCATAAACCTGTGTCACCAACAGGGGAAAATCTGAGCAATGGACCAGACTGTCCAGATCCGACGCATCCACAATGGCAAGGCCCTCCACGGGGTCCATGCAAAGCCGCGCATACATGATATCCAAAAAGCTCATGCCCGGCAGGATTTCCAGAGCAACCTTTGCCTCCTTCGCCATCTCCCGCAGAAGAACAACCGTGCGCTCTGCCACCAGGGGACTTCCCGGCACCGCATAGACGATGTCCTCCCCTGCCTGCGCCCGATGGATGAGATCCTCTGCAATGCGCTGGTACAAAGATTCGAAATCCCCGGCATTCTCGTAGAACTCATCATAGGAATCCGCTGTTATCCCCCGTGCCTTGATGTCCCCCACCGTGGGATGGACAGCTGTACGCAAAAGCAGATGCCCCGCTCCCTTCATTGCCTCCCATGCTTCCAGCGTAATGAGCCCAAATCTCCCCGGACCCAGTCCCACAACCTTGATTCCTGCCATATGATGACCCTCCTGTAAAATTATGCCCGCACCTTTTTGTTTTTCCCCGGCTGAAACGCCTTCTCATCCCCCGACAGCATCATGAGCACCCGCGTGACAAATCCCGTGATGCTCTTCTTATAGGCCGGCAACAGCCTGAACTGCATCGCGTGCCGGGCGGGCAGCATCCTGAGATTCCGCCCAAAGGTATCCTCCAGCTTCACCATACCCTTCACGGCACAATTCGGCTTGTCCTGCAAGACGATTTCCAGCATGGAGGGCTTCTCCACGATGGACTTCACGCCGATATCCCGCGCATAGTTCTTGATGCGGGCCACCGCCAGAAGATTCATTATACTCGCGCTGGGTTCACCGAAACGGTCGATGAGCTCATCCAGCAGATCCCGTATCTCCTCATTCTTTCGGATTGCGGCAATGCGCTGATAGAGCTCGATCTTATGCATGGCATCCGCAATGTAGCCCCCATCGATATAGGCATCCGTCCGCAAGTCGATCACAGGGTCCGCCTGCTCCTCCGGTGCTGCAGGTTTGCCCTCCTTCAATGCCTCCACGGCCTCTTCCAGCAGCCTGCAGTACATTTCAAATCCCACGCTGGCAATATGCCCATGCTGCTGTGCCCCCAGGAGATTGCCCGCGCCCCGGATCTCAAGATCCCGCATGGCAATCTTGAACCCCGCACCGAGCTCCGCAAACTCCTTCATGGACTGCAGACGCTTCTCTGCGGTTTCCGTGAGAACCTTGTCCGCCCGATAGACGAAATAGGCAAAGGCCATGTGATGGGAACGCCCCACCCGCCCCCGCATCTGGTAGAGCTGGGACAGCCCGAAATGGTCGGCATCGTAGACGATGATGGTATTTGCATTGGCCACGTCCAGCCCATTTTCCACGATGCTCGTCGCAAGAAGGATGTCATAGCGCCCCTCGTAGAAATCCATCATCACCCGTTCCAGAAGCTCCTCCGGCATCTGCCCATGGGCGGTCATGATGCGCGCATCGGGAACAATCTCCTCCAGATGCGCCCGCATCCTGTCGATGCTGTCCACGCGGTTGTAGACAAAATAGACCTGCCCGCCCCGCTTCATCTCCCGCTTGATGGCATTCGCCAGAATACCATCATTGTTCTCGATGACATAGGTCTGCACCGGGAAGCGCTCCGCAGGAGGTGTCTCGATGAGGCTCATGTCCCTCGCCCCCACCAGGGACATGTGAAGTGTCCTCGGTATCGGCGTGGCAGACAATGTGAGCACATCGATCCCTGCCGCGAGGCTTCGGATCTTTTCCTTCTGCTTCACGCCGAAGCGCTGCTCCTCATCGACAATGAGGAGCCCCAGGTTCTTGAAATGCACCCGGTTCTGGTTCAGGATCGCATGGGTGCCGATGAGGATATCGATTTTTCCCTCCTCCACCTTCTGCAAGGTCGCCTTCTGCTCCCTTGCCGTGCGGAAACGGCAGATGACATCAATTTTCGGCGGGAAATCCATGAATCTTGCGGAAAAAGTCTGGTAATGCTGCTGCGCCAGGACCGTGGTGGGCACGAGCACAGCCACCTGTTTGCCGTCCATGGCAGCCTTGTAGGCCGCCCGCACAGCCACCTCCGTCTTGCCGAATCCCACATCACCGCAAAGAAGGCGATCCATGGGCTTCTCCTTCTCCATGTCCGCCTTGATCTCCTCAATGGCCTTCCTCTGGTCTGCCGTCTCCTCATAGGGAAAGGCATCCTCAAACTCATGCTGCAGGCTGTCATCCGGCGAAAAGGCAAACCCCCTGGCCTCCTTGCGTTTGGCATAGACCTCGATGAGATGCTGGGCAATGTCCTCCACCGATGCCTTTGCCCGGGCCTTCGCCCTGGCCCATTCCGTTCCGCCCATACGATGGAGACGGGGTGTCTCCCCCTCCGAGCCGATATACTTCTGCAAGAGATGCACCTGGTCCGTCGGCACAAAGAGCTTGTCATCCCCGCCGTATTTGATATGGAGGTAATCCTTGTGAATGCCCCCCACTTCCAGTGTCTCAACCCCGAGGTACTTGCCGATGCCGTGGTTCACATGGACCACATAGTCCCCGGGCTTGATATCGCGAAAATGGGAAATCCTCTCCCCCTGGGAAGAATGCTTTTCCACACGCCGTTTTGCATGACCGAAGATATCCCGCTCCGTTACCACCACCAGCCGTGCGGACGCAAGTTCAAAACCGTTTCGGATGGCGCCCTGCTGGATGTTTACCAGCTTATCGGAAAGTTCCTGCCCCTCGGGAACAAGGGAGGATGGTATACGCTTTCTGGCCAGGGTCTCCCGCAATGCCTCCGCCTTCTGCCGGTCCCCCAAGAGCAGAAGCACCCTCTGTTTCTGCGAGAGCCATCGGGAAATCTCATTCTCCAGCATATCCATCTGACGCCGGAAGGGCATCATGTTCACCATCGTCACGCTGAGGATATGCTCCGGTTCCGCCCCATGTACCTGCTGGAGCATCAAGGCCGAATAGATGACGTTGCACTCCCCCGCGGCTTCCAGAAGGTCTTCCCAACGAAAGAGCACTTTCTTCAGTTCCGGTGTCTCCTTCACGATGCTCTTGATCTGTTCACGGATGCGCATGGGCTCATCGAAGACCACAGTACCCTCCCCTTCCAGATAGGAAAGGAACAGGGCTGCCTTGCCCTTTCCCTCCTCCTGCTGCGCCAGGGGCAGGATGGAAATGCTGCCCACATTGCGAAGGGAGCGCTTCGTGAGGATATCAAATTCCCGGATGGTATCCACCTCATCATCGAAGAACTCCATGCGGAAAGGCTTCATGGCATTGATGGGGAACACATCGACAATGCTGCCCCGCACGCTGAACTGGCCCATGCACTCCACTTCTGTCACATGCGCGTAGCCAAGCTGCACGAAGCGCTTCAGAAGCTCCTCTCTCGGCAGCACATTCCCCAGGGAAATCTGCAGGCGCAAGCGCTCAAAATCGCTCTTCGACAGCCCTTTCTGCACCGCAGCTGCCGCAGGCGCCAGAACAATCACAGGCTCCTTCCGCACGAGATGCCCCAGAACATCCATACGTCTCGCAGAGCGTTCCACGCTTTTTGCTGACGCCTGCACCTGAAAAGAATCCAGTTCCGGCAATTCCATGACAGGAACCTCCGGCAGCAGTGCCTGAAGGTCCTCCTCCCATTCCTGCAGGGCTTCCCTGCTATGCACCAAGATGACCAGCGGGCGGGGCGCAAGCTGAAAGCACGCCGCAAAGGCCGCATGTTTTTGGGCGTTCCCCAATCCATATACCAGTGTCTGGCATTTCCCCGAAAAATACTCCTGCAGCTTCCGAAGGGAGCTGTCCTGAAGCATTGCCGCAAAAAGTGAATTCATCCTTACGCTCCTATTAAACACTTCAAAAGGGGACTCTCGGCGAGCAACACCCGCCAACAGCCCCTAAGACCATCATATTGGTTATAACGCATTGTTCAGATTTTGTCAAAGACAAAATATACAAATTGGCGTTTCGACAGCCCCGCTACCGTTTCCGCACACGATTGGAATCCGGCAGGAGAAACTCAAGGGAACATCCCGAACCGATCTCCCTCAAATCCTCGGCAGAACCCGCGGGAACCACTGCATAGCTCCCGCAATGGGCGCATTCCAATACGATGGAGTCCTCCGCCACATCTGCCATAAAGTCACTGCTCCCGCAGGGGCAGGAAATCTCGCCATCCTCCACCATATCATGGACACGGTTCACAGCTTCCAGCAGAATCTGCTGCCTGCCCATGAAATTATCCTCATCCCCCGGATGCAATGCCTCGTATTCCGCGGTATTGAAATCCAGGAACTCTGCAATGGACTGCCAGCGCCCGATGTATCCGAGCTCAAACTGGTCCTGCCCGCAATAGATCTTCTCAAACTGCATCTTGCGAAGCAGCCGCAAAGGATAGGTCACGGTGTTTTTCGTCCCGCAAACGCCGCAGGAAATCTCAATGACCAGCCCCTTATGCGGGCGAAAACTGACAAGCGCCTGCTCGTGGGAGCAGTTGCCGCAACGCAGGACGAATTTTTTCTGACCGCTGAAACAAGGCACATCCTGAATGTGAATCTGTCCACAACGCTGACAATAAAACGCCACGGAACATATGGTACGAACAACCACCGAAACCCTCTCCTTTCCTCAAGAATGCAAATCCTTTTCCCTTGTTGAATTATTTCGCTAAAGAAGCGGGATTTCCTGCCAATCCATGACCTCTTCGCAAAATTATTTCCATCAAATCTTGAATCAAACCTTGAATTTTGCCACCTGCTGCTTGAGGTTCTCCGCACCCTGCTGGGAAATGTTGACCTTCGACAGGATATCGTTGGCTTTCTCCGCCACCACCGTGACCTTTTCCGCCACCGTGGTATTGCCGACAGCCCCCTCATGGGTAGCCTTCGCGATCTCCTCCATGGCATTGTTCATGGTCTCAATGGATCCCGCCAGCTCCTGGGAAGTCGTGTTGCTCTTGCGTGCAAAGCCCCTCAGGTAATCCGCGTCGTCACGGTACTGGACGGCAGTCTCATTGATGAGCTCATAATCCTTGGTGACATTCTCCTCCATGAAATTCAGCAGGCCAAAGGCTCCCGAGGAAAGATTCTGCACGGAACTCGTCACCCGTTCCGTCAGTTCATGGATATTCACCGCCGTATCATGGGACTGCTCCGCAAGCTTCCTGACCTCATCCGCCACCACGGCGAAACCGCGTCCATGCTCACCGGCACGGGCCGCCTCAATGGCCGCGTTGAGTGCCAGAAGATTTGTCTGCTCGGCAATCTCCGTGATATCCTTCGTCAGATCATTGATCTGTTCCACCACTTTTGCCGACTCGATGGCCTCTTCCACCGAGGTCTTTGTAGCGGTATAGACCTTGTGCGCCTCCTCCGAGGACTGGGCCATACTGGTCTGCAGGCGGGTCGCGCGCTCTGCCACCTGATCCGTGTAATCCTCGCTTTCCTTGGCCCCTCTGGCATTCTCATGGATTTTTTCGCCAATGGTATCGCTCAGATGCTGCAAATTGGACGTGGAGGCCGCTGTCTCCTCCATGCCAGCTGCCATTTCCTCCGTGGCGGCAGACATATCCTGGGTGCTGTCATTGAGTTCCCCCACCAGATGCTGCACCTCAAGTGCCATATCGGCGCTCTTGTCCGCCTCTTCCCTGACTTCCTTCAGGACGCTGCGAAGGGACGACTGCATCTTCTGGAGGGCCTGGACCATGCTGCCGACCTCATCCCGCCGGTTCCCAAGCTCCGCCGGGATGTTCTGCGTCAAATCGCCATCCGCTACGGCATTGAGCTGCCGCACAGACTCGCCCAAAGGATCTGCGATATTCCGGGCAATCAGAGTTGCCACGGCAACACCGATGATAATGCCCAAAAGGATGATTCCCATGAACACCTGGATGGCACGGGCATAGGCCTCATTGTTCGCCTCAAAGAGCAACTTCCCCTGCAGCACATTGTCCGGTGTCAGCACGGAAAGATCCGCCCCGATGGCGCTTGCCCCGGAAAGGTTCTCCAGTATCTTGATCCTGTCCTGGGGCGTGGTTCCGAGGGATTCCGTTTCCTTGACCTTCGCCGAGAACCCTGTGAGATTCTTCTCCAGAGAAGCAATCGTATCCTGTGCCCGCTGGCTTCGGTCGATCTCCTTGACCTTCGCCACGTCCTCCGAAAGAATCTTCAATTTGTCGTTGATGTCCTCCAACAGCACCTTGCGGTTCTCCACGGTGAAATTCTGCTGCTGGATGTAGGACACATCCGATACGATTCCCCTCAATTGGTTGTTGGCATCGTTGAGGTACTGGGTCGTCATGAGATTGTAATTGTACATATCATCCAGGGACTGCTTCGCCTGGGAATTCGAGTAGATTCCAACAGCAGCCACCAGACAGGTGATCATCAGCATGATGACGGCCAGCAAGAGTATCTTTATCTTTACGCTCAAATGATTCATCGCTTCCGCCCTCCTATTTGAACTGCGCTATATTTTCCTTGGTGATTTCCGTGAAGGGAACCTTCACATCATCCGTCGGAATCTTCCCGCTCAACGCTGCCTGCAAGAGCCCGGCAATGGCCTCGGCTGTCTTGTCGGCATCCTGTTTGACCGTCTGGGCAATCTCCCCGGAGGCAACACCTGCCACCGCATAATCCATGGCATCCACTCCGGAAACCAGCACACCCTGATTCCTGTCTGCCGCCTTGAGTGCCTTGGACGCTCCCAATGCCATGTTGTCATTTCCTGCAATCACGGCATCGATCTTCGGGAACACCTGGAGCCAGAGCGTCATGTACTTGAGGCCTTCCGCCTCACTCCAATTGCCGTCTGCCTTTGCCAGCAATTGGATGTCGCTGCGCTTGTCAAGGCAGGCCTCCTTGAAGCCTTCCCAGCGCTGCACGGCACTGCTCTGGCTGCCCTCTCCCATGAGATAGACGATTTTCGCCCCCTGTGGCAGATGCTTTGCCATGTACTCGCCCTGAAGTCTTCCTGCCTGCCGCTCATCGGACATGACCTTGGCAATCTTGCCGCCATTGAGGTCACGGTTCGTCGCAATGACGGGAATCCCCGCTTCATTGGCCTTCTCCACCACAGGAATCACCGCATCCCCATCCACCGCAAGGACGACAATTGCTGCCGGCTTCTGGGCAATCGCCTCATTGATCTGGTCAATCTGCATATTGGCATCGCCATTGGAATTAAGGAATTCCACCTCTGCCCCCTGGCTGCCAAGCCTCGACTTCACGCCCTCATAGAGCATTCCCGTATAGTCCACGGCATCCGCATGGGCAGCAAAGAATACCTTTTTCCCGGAGGAGCCGCTTTCCGAGCCGCATCCCGCAAGCCCAAAAGCCGCGAATGCCGCACAGGATACGGCAAGAGCCTTCCAACACAGTTTCATACGCACAACACCCCTTATCTTTTTCGTATCATTTACCATTTATTGATACTATTCCACAAACATCCACAAATATCCTACGCCTTGCCTATAAAATTTGGGGCCTTGAAAAAAACCTCCCCAAAGGGGAGGGAAAAACGTCTATTTCACAATCTCGGGAAACTGCGCCAGCAGATATTCCCCAATGGTCTCGCCAATATACTTTTTCGCAATGTAATCGGGATGGAGGCCGTCTGTCGTATAGCCTGTCTTGAGATTCCCATCGGCATCTGTCAGCATGCTGGAAACATCCACAGCATACCTCTGGGACATGATCCACTGATTTATATGCCGTTGCCGGTCTACCCAGTCCTCCCGCGGCATTTCAAGAAATCCCCGCAAAGCGATGATATAGGGACTGATTGGCGTAGCCGTTGCGAAAACAGGGATAATGCCATTTTCTTCGCATTTTTCCCCGATATCACTTAGATTCTGCACTGTAGTCCATTCATCCGTGTCGCCGCGGAAATCGTTGACACCGCCCATGATGACGAGGATCTGCGGATGGAAGGGCAGCACATCCCGGTCGAAACGCTCCAGCATCTGCGCCGTGGTATCGCCGCTGAGGCCCAGATTCTTCACGGGGACGGCAGAATAGGTTTCCCAATTGTAAAGCGTATAGCAGGGAGACACCGAAAAGGCACCTCCGCCTTGGGTAATACTGTCTCCCAAAGCTGCCACAGTCACCTTTGCATCCACTCGGAAGGGCACCTTCTCCGACCAATCGCTCAAGGGCTGCCCGTCTTCCGTCACCGCCCGTACCCGCCAGCAATACTCGTCTGGATAAGTATAGCCCCCGTCCTCATAGATAGTATATTTCCCGCCATACAGCGTGCGAATCAGAGTATCCTTTCCTGCCCTGCGCCGATACACTTCCACCTCATGGTGCTCCGCTCCCAGGACCGGCACCCAGGAAAACACGGGATACAGGGGCATCTCCGTCATCTTGTCATATTCCGTGGTCGGCAGGGGAGCAGTCGTGTCAAACTCCCCGGTTTCCACAATGGGACTCGGTTCAGAGAAATGTTCCAGCGGCCTGCCATCGAAGTTCAACGGGCACACCTTCCAATAGAAATCCTTCCGTTCCTCCCCATAGGGCGTAAGGTCAAGGTCTATCCCATTGGTATAGACCTTCTCCTCCACCATGACAATATTGTCCTCCGTATCCACTCCATCTTTCAACAGCACCAGCTGATAATACACGGCACGCGGTGTCGCCGGCCAGATAAGCCGCACCTTCTCCATGGGCTGCGCCAAAACATTTTCCCTGGACTCTCCTGCCCCGGCCTGCTCCTCCGCCGAAATGGCAGATTCCTGCAGGGCACATGCCGTCTGCGCATCCATCGTACAAAGAGACACGGCACAAAATGCCCCTGCCACGCACAGCCTCTTCCATTTTTCCTTCATTCCCCATGACCTCCTCTATGGGCTCGTCCCATCGCATCCATTCCCCTGCTTTCGGGCAATCGTCTGGGTCAGCTGCTGGATGCTGTCATTGAGCGCACCAAGTTTTCCCTCGATGCGCACCAGCAAAAATGCTGTCACAGCAATCGGGAACCCCAGATTTCCCACGGCATTCAGATAGTCTGTCATTTCCATCCCCTCCTTTCCCGAAAGTACATGCAAGAAAGGGGCAGAAAATCAGCCTCACATACGAAACAGATCGCGAATCTCGTCCTCTGTGAGCTTCGACAAAAAGTTTTCTCCCGGTTGTATCATCTGGTCCACAAGAGATTTCTTCTTCTCCTGCAACTGATAAATCTTTTCTTCCACCGTATCCTTCGTGATGAACTTCAGGACCTGGACATTTTTCTGCTGGCCGATGCGATAGGCCCTGTCCGTTGCCTGGTCCTCCACGGCGGGATTCCACCAGGGGTCATAATGGATGACCATATCCGCCCCCGTGAGATTGAGTCCCGTCCCTCCCGCCTTGAGGGATATGAGGAAAACAGGCACCTGCCCTGCATTGAAATCCTTCACGAGATGCAGCCGTTCCATGGCAGGCGTGCTTCCGTCCAGGTAGAAATAGCGCACATAGATGGCATCCAGATGCCTTGCAATGTTCTTGAGCATGCTCGTAAACTGCGAGAATACCAGCATACGATGGCCGCCGGAAACCGCTTCCTCCACCACTTCCTCCAGCATGTCCAGCTTGCCGGAGCCTCCATCGTAATCCTCAAGGAAAAGAGAAGGGTCACAGGCAATCTGCCGCAGACGTGTAAGGATGGCGAGGATCTTGATGCGGGATTCCTCAAAACCTGCCTCCTGCATCGCCTGGGCAAATTCCTTCTGGCTCTTGAGGAAATAAGCGCGGTAGATCTTCGCCTGCTTCGGCGTCATCTCGTTTGTCCTTCGGCTTTCCACTTTGTCGGGAAGTTCCTGCAGCACATCCTTTTTCATGCGCCGCAGGATGAAGGGCATCACATGGCGCTTGAGGTCCTTCATGGCATGGACATCCTGCGCACGGACAATGGGGATCTCGTACCGCTGCTTGAACTTGGCATGGTTGCCAAGATACCCCGGCATGAGAAAATCAAAAATCGACCAAAGCTCCGTCAGCGTATTCTCGATGGGCGTCCCCGTCAGGGCAAAATAGCCATGGGTCTTGAGCTTCTTCACGGAACGGGCATTCTGGGTCGCAGGATTCTTGATGTGCTGGGCCTCATCCAGGAAACAGAAGCGGAATTCCTTCTCCCGATAGAGGTCGATATCCCGCTTCAGCATATTATAGGTAGTGATGATGACATCCATTCCTTCGTCCAGCTTCGCCAGTGCATTCTCCCGCTCCGCCTTGGCTCCCGCCACCACAGCGGCCTTAAGCTCCGGCGCAAATCGATGGATCTCCTCCATCCAGTTGTACATAAGGGACGTGGGCACTACCACAAGAGAGGGCGGTTTCCCCTCCTCCCGATGAGCCAGCAGGAAGGCAATGACCTGCAGGGTCTTCCCCAAGCCCATGTCATCGGCCAGGATTCCTCCCAGCCCGCAATTCGCCAGGGCGGACAGCCAGCCAAATCCCGTCACCTGATAATCCCGCAGGACATTGCGAAGGCTCTCCGGCACCTCCACTTCCACATCCCCGGGATGACGGATATCCCGCACCATGGCCCGGAAACGCTTGCTGCGCTCCAGCCGGAGGCTCTCATCCTCCCGCGCCAGCTCGTCGAGATACATGGCATGGGACAAGGAAAGCTGCACCCTTCGCTCCTCATCTGCCATGCCCTTCTTGAGCCCCGTGTTTTCCACAAAGTCCGCCAGGGCGGAAAGCTGCTGTTCCTCCAAGGTCACAAAGGTCCCGTCCGCCATACGATGATAACGCCGTTTCTGCCGGTAGTCCGCCAGTATGTCCATGAGCTCATCGAAATCGATGTCCTTGGCGCTGAAGGTCACCTCCAGGAGATTGCTGTCATTGACACTGACCCCCGCCGTGATCTTCGGCATCTTCCGCACAGGCTTCTTCTCAAAGGAATCCGCATAGAAGATATCCGCCGTCTCCGCCAGTCCCGGCAATGCCTCCGTCAGGAAAGCATAACTCCTTTCCTCCTCCGGCTGGAGCATACGACCATGATCTTCCCGAAAGCCATAGGTGTGGAAACAGTCCAGGAACTTTGTTTCCGAAGGCTTGTCCCGCACAAGGATGCGCCCCTTTGGCGGTGTCGGTTCCTTTTGCAGCAACGGGTTGAAGCTGCTCTCCCCATAACGGAACACAGGACGGACCTCCAGCCCGTCGCCGAAATAGTCCAGATAGAACTCCGCCTGCAAGGGCTCCAGCAAAAAACGTGTCTGGAAGGTATCCGCCACCTTCACCTCCGCAGACCGCTGAATACGGGGCAGGAGTTCCCCAAAGAATCGCGCCATATGGGCGCTGTCCAGGTAGACACGCTTCTCCTTGGGAAATGCTCCAAGAAGCAGTTTCGCCTCCCGTGCAAAATCTTCCTCCAGAAGATAGATGAAGTCCTCTCCGTAAAGCATGCGGCAATCGTTATCCAAAGGAACGAGTCTTTCATTCACGAGGCTGATGCTGCCGGAGCCGCCATGATCCTCCACCTCAATCCGGAAATGGGGATTGGAATGTATGGTCTTGATTCGCCTTTCCCCTTCCTCCCCATAGGTAAAAAGAACCTCCCGATTGCCCATGAGGTTCAGGAAATCCAGAAGCCGCCCCTCTGACATGCGAAACCGTCTCTGGTTGAAACTCCCCCCGGAGACTCCTCCATAATACCGAAGGCCAAACCGCTCTTCCCTTTCTCCCATCTCATCCTTCCAGATACGAAGCAGCATCTTCCATAAGCCCTGGGATATCTCATCCTCAAACCGCATGCGGGCCGTATCCACCGTGAGTTCCTTGCCGAACTTCATCTCGCGGCCTTCTTCCGCATACCTCATGAAATCCTGCAGATTCCTCATGACATAGAGCTTCTGCTGCCCGATACGAAACTCCAGCCAGCAAATACGCCGATAATAGAGATTCTGAACAATAAGATGCGGCTCCAACCGCAAGATCTGTGGAGTTCCTTCCTCGGAGGCAGCGGCATCGAAAATGCGCAGCATCCGCTCCCCCGCAGTGTATTCCCGTCTCTGCAATTCCCGTTTCACGGACCGCCTTGGTTCTTCCCCATAGGAATTCCCCTGCTCTTTCTGCTCCGATTGCACAGCCTTCAAAAGAGCCACCACATGATGGCATGCCTCCAGATGGACAGCAGCGGAAGAGCAGTCACAGGAATAGGATTCCACGGTCCCCCCCCTGCGCGAGAGCACCACACTGGCCTTGCTATAACCCTGCCCATCATTGGCAACGAAGGCCTCATAGGTGGGAAGTGGTGCGTTTTTCTCCTGAAAGCCCCGCACCCGGCCCGCCTTATAATCACGGCATCCCCGAGCATAGGCCGCCTCTGTTGCCAACGACTGTATCGTAATCTCCTTCAACAATGCCCTTTCCTCCAGTTTAAAATATCTGTGCAAAATATCTTGATCATCTTCAATTTTAAAAATTCGACAATGCTCCCATGATTTCCTTTTTCTCCAAAATCTCCTGTTGCACATAATATCACGCTGTAGTATACTTTGCACATGATTTGACGTGAAAAATAATAGACAGCATCTGAACTTAAAGCGAAGTGGAAAAAACAATGTCTACCATTCCGGAACACGCCAGGATACTCGTGATCCGTCTCAGTGCCATCGGTGATGTGCTGCATGCCACCGATGTCTTACGCAATCTGAAGGAACACTTTCCTGACTGCCATGTTACATGGTTGGCAAGTCCCCCCGCCAGTGAATTGTTGATCGGGAACAAGGACATCGATCGTCTGCTCGTCTGGGATCGACGCCCCATGGACGAGGCATTTTTTCACAGGAATCTCCCCGGTGCATGGCGTTGTCTGATGGAAGCCCGCGCCTTGCTGAAGGCCTATGAATTCGATATCGCCCTGGATATCCAGGGACTTTTCCTCACAGGCATTCTCACACGGTTCAGCGGTGCCAAGCGCCGCATCGGCATCCATGAGCGGCATGAGGGAAACAGCCTCTTCATGACAGAAGTCGCGCCGGACATCGAAAGCCGGCACAAGATCCATCGCTACCGGACGGCCTTGATGCCACTTGGCATCAAGGAATTCAAGGCAGGACTCTCTCTTTCCATTCCCCTGAAGATGAAAGATTTCGCCAGGATTTTCTGGAAGAAGCGCAACATCAATATATCGCGTCCCATCCTGATGGTCAATACGCGTACCACCTGGCCGGACAAGAATTGGGAACCCGATGCCTTCGGCATGGCCCTGAAAGCCCTCTCCCCCAATATCCAGATTATTTTCTGTGGAGCCAGGCAGGACATTCCCTACATAGAAAGAGCGCAATCCCATATAAAAAGGTCCTTGTCTATTGCAGGAGAGACCAGCCTCTTGGAGCTGGCCGCCCTTTTCAAAAGTGCTTCCCTTCTGCTCACGGGCGACACCGGTCCCCTTTACATCGCGGAAGCCGTCGGGCTGCCCACCCTGAGCCTCTGGGGGCCTACCCATCCCAATATTTACGGCCCTTTGACGCCCGGGCATCACTTCATCCTGAGTCCCCATGACTGCACGAGCTGCTGCAAAACAAAATGCAGGCATCAAACGAATGCCTGCATGAATGCCATCCAGCCCGAAACCGTGGCCAAAAAGCTCAAGGAACTCCTTTCCTGATTTTACATTTGTTTGGCCGCCTGCAACATGGCAAGGGCATTCTCCGATACGTTCTTTTCTCCATGGAATGCCTTGAGTGCCCTTTCCTGGGCTTCCGCGTTCTCACAGAGTACCAGTTCCACCCGGTCCTCCAGCATGTGCTTTGCCTGGCGGAACACCATCCAGTAATCAGCACTGGGGGCCACCAGCACGTAATGGGAGGCAAAATCGCTGTGCGCCGCCCCTACCAGTTCTGCCACGGACGGGCAGCGGTCCCGGGTTCCCGTCACGATGACATGGGCGCCCGCCTCCTGCATCCTGCGGGCTTCTTCTTTTCCTTCTGCCACGGCCACTGCCGCCACCGGCATGATAGCATCGTGGATGCCGAGAGCATGGGGTTCGGACATGTTCGTGATGTGAATGTCGCGAAGGAGGCCCACACCAATGGCCCATTCCATGAGTTTCCCCGGATGATCCGTATGGATGTGCACATGGATGCCGTTTTCCCGACGCTCCACCAAGGCAAATATCCCGAAATCCTTCAATTGCCGTTCCATTTCCTGCACAGTGATCTTCTGGTTTTTCGCACGGAACCGCACGCAATAGGGACGGACCAGATCCTCCCTGGGATCCGGCATGCCACCCTTGGTCGCAGTGATCCCAAGGGAAAGGCTTACTGCAGGGGAGACGAAATTCCCGTCCAGCCCGTTCAGGCAACCTTTGAGGAAGATGAACATGATCCCTGCACCGGCATCATGCCCCTCCAGTTTTTCCATGGCCGACCTGCCTGCTTCCATGGCTGCCGCAAGGATCTCCGTGATGGGAAGATTGGCGCGCACCGCATGGTAGGCCCCCTTCGCCACCGCTTTCGCAACCGTAATGAAGGGATGCTCGGCCCCTCCATGGATCACGCGTTCCGCATAGAGAATGCCGTACTGGAAGGCCTTGCCGAATTCCGACGAGGTGGCCTCGTACTTTCCCGAAAGCCCCTTGCTGATACCGCGAAGAAGCTGTGAAAGCACAACGCCGGCATTTCCCCGCGCCCCGAAGAGCGCAGCGGTGGATATGCGGCGAGCCAGCCCGCCGATGCTGCTGTCCCTCACATCCGTCAGGGGCATGATGGCAGCCCCCATGGTTCTCAGGATATGCGTCCCGGGGAATTGCCCGCCGCCCTGCATCTGGTTGATATTCTCATATTCCAGCAGCAATTCGCTGTAGGCTCCAGCTATCATGCGCTTGAAGTCGCTGCCCGTAATCACTTCTTTGTTTCCTGTCATACCATCACATCCAATCTTTTCTGCAAATATATTCTCAACTGCAAATTTTTCATCAAAAACAGGATTCTATGTATATATTCGCGAAATAATAAGAATCACCTTTTTCTACGAAACTTTTCGTATCAATTCATAAGGAGTTTTTTCATGGCCAAGACAAAAAAAGCACCACTGCATCTGGATACATCACAGGCGAGCCACAGGACCGGCAAACCTCGCAAGAGCGTCGCGGAAAGCAAGACGGCCTCTTCTGCGGAGAAGAATTCTGCACCCAAAATCAAGAAAGAATCTTCGGAGCGCATTTTCTCCCTGGACATCGGCACCCGCAGTGTCATCGGCATCGTGGCAGAAACGAATGCCGACGGACAGCTTGACATCATTGCCACCACCCGTCAGGAACACAAGACACGGGCCATGCTGGACGGGCAGATTCACGATGTCCCCCAGGTGGCCGCCATCATCCGCGAGGTCAAGGAGGCTCTCGTAAAGGAGACCGGCCCCATCACCAGCGCAGCCGTCGCAGCTGCAGGACGCGCCCTCTACACCATGACCGCCGAGGCAGAAGTCGCCGTAAACGGCATCATCACCGCGGAACAGGAGCGCAGTCTGGACTTCGCGGGAGTGCAGGCTGCGCAGGCAAAGCTGGCATCCTCCCACACGGTGGAGGATCCCACACGCTATTACTGCGTGGGCTACAGCACCATCAAGTACATCCTCGACGACATTCCCTTGAAATCCCTTGTGGGGCAACGGGGAAAAATCGCAAAGGCATCGGTCATCGCCACCTTCCTGCCCCGCCAGGTCATTGACTCCATGCAGTCAGCACTCCATGCATCGGATCTCGACATGCGCGCCCTGACCCTGGAGCCCATCGCCGCCATCAACGTCCTGATTCCCCCCACCATGCGCCATCTGAATCTGGTGCTGGTGGATATCGGCGCGGGAACCTCCGATGTGGCCATCACAAAGAATGGCTCCGTCATAGCCTACGGCATGGTTCCCCTGGCCGGTGACGAGATCACGGAGGCCATTTCCCAGCGTTTCCTGCTGGACTTCAATGTGGCGGAAAGCATCAAGCGCAAGGCCGCCAACGGGGAAGGAGCCTCCTTCTCGGACATCCTCGGCGCAAGCTATGACCTCACCGCCGAGGAAATCATCAATCCCATCCTGCCCAACGTCCAGAATCTTGCCAATGCCATCTCCAAGCAGATACTGGATCTCAATGGAGAGGCACCCCAGGCCGTCATGCTGGTGGGTGGCGGCTCCCTGACACCAAGGCTCAGCACCTTTGTCGCGGAAGGGCTTTCCATGCCGGAGAACCGCGTGGCCGTGCGCCATCCCGACAAGGTGGACGGCATCGAGGAAATCCCCGAGCCTCTTCAGTCGCCGGATGCGGTGACCCCGCTGGGCATCCTGAAGATCGCCTCCATCAACACCCTCCATTTCCTCTCCGTCTACGTCAACGACGAGGAATACAGCCTGTTCAATTTCCGCGAGCTCACGGTTTCCGATGCCCTGCTCAATGCCGGCATCCAGCTTCGGAAGTTCAACGGGCATCCGGGACTCGGCCTCATGGTCACGGTGAAGGGCGAGAAGAAATTCTTCCCCGGCACCATGGGGACCCTTGCCCAGATCACCATTGATGGAAAGACCGCCAGCCTGGACACCCCTGTCCAGAACGACAGCCGCATCTCCATTGTTCCCGGCAAGAACGGCACCACCCCTGTGGTCCGGCTCAAGGACGTGGTGACGGGTGCCGATGCCTACAACATCCAGATCAACGGGGAGGAAAAGAGCATCCAGCAACAGCTCTTCGTCAACGGGGAGCCTGCCCAGATGGACCGGGCTCTCGCCGACGGGGATATCGTGGAGAGCCGCGAACCAAAGACACTGGGGGAGGTCCTGAAATCCGCGGGCTACTCTCCGGGAGGGCGGCGCATCCGCTATACCCTCAACGGCAAAACGGCCCATTATGCCTGCAAGCCGGAAATCATGCTGAACGACGAGCCGGCCGCCATTTCCCAGATCATCGAGGAAGGGGACCGCATCGAGTTCATCGGCAACGACAACCCGAAGCTCGGCGACATCCTGGACATCAAGGAGAGCGAGGCCAGCCTCACCATCTACTACAACAAGACGGAATGCCGCATTCCCTCTGCCAGCATCGAGCTCATCGTCAACGGGCGGAATGCCAGTCCCGGCACCCTCATCGAGGAGGGCTGCGATGTGCGCTATGTACGCTCAGAGCGCACCGCTACCACCGTCAGCGACGCACTGCTGGCCGTGAATTTCCAGCCCCCCGCCGCCACCAGCCGCATGAAGTTCACCCTGCTGGTGAACCAGCGCCCGGCAGAGTTCACCGACCCGGTGAAGAACGGCGATTCCCTCGATGTCATCCTCACCCCCATCGACGGCTCTCCCTCTGCCCCGCCGCCCAATGAGGCACCTGCGGCGGAACGCACCAACACGGCAGGGGTCCAGACCCTTTCCGCCATCAACAATGCGGCGAAACCAAGTTCCTCAAGCGCCTCATCCATCCCAAGTATTCCGGGACTGAGCGACGCCATAAAAGCCTCACGCACAGAGGGACCATCCAGTTCTGCACCAAGTGCAACACCGGATGCCGCAAGCACATCTCCCACACCCCCCCCCATGCCTTCTTCCAAACCCTCCCCCTTCAGCAACCTGATCCATAACAATTTCACACCGGGAGGAACTCAGAAGGACAAGCCTCACAAGCCTTCCATCGCCGACTTCATACGGCATGATTAGGGCAAAGCAAGGCAATAACAAATCGGTATCGCACGGCAGGCAATTGCCGACGATACCGATTTTTTCTGTTCCCTATCCTTCATTTCAGCTGCGTAAGGTACTCCTCAAAGGGCAGACCATAATTCCACGGCAGGTCCAGCTTCACCGCATAGCCAAGAACCTTGCTGATGAAGATCGCCGCTTTCTGGACGGCCTGGCTCAACGCCTCTCCATTCACAAGGCTGGCGGCAACGATGGCTGCAAAGGCATCTCCAGACCCGGAGCGATCATCACCGACCCGCTTCACCCGCAGAACCTCAGTGCCACGGTCACGCTCGTAGATGAAATTCTCTACGAAATCCTCCTCATGCAGCCCTGTGATGACCACCTGGCGCGGGCCGCGACTGGAAAGTTCCTCCGCCATCTTCCGAAGTTCCTCATCCGCCACAATTCCTCCCTTGGGATAAGGGATGCCAAGGAGTTCGCAGGCCTCCGTCAGGTTCGGTGTCACAAGATCTGCATGGACGAGGAGCTTTCTCATTTCCTTGCACATCTCGGGCGTATAAGAGGCATAAAGTTTCCCATAATCCCCCATGACAGGGTCCACCATGACTTTCGTATTCTCGCCCTTGAACCGGGCGATGAAATCCTCCACAATCCCGATCTGTTCCACGGAGCCAAGAAATCCTGTGCAGATGCCATCGAATTCCAGTCCATTCTCCTGCCAGTTCTCCATATAGGGGCGCATGCGCTCCGTATAGTCGTCGATGTAATGGGATTCAAACCCCGTATGCACCGACAGGATTGCTGTCGGGAAAGGACACGCCTGTATCTTCATTGCCGAAATAAGAGGCAACTCTACGGTCATGGAGCAACGCCCAAAGCCCGTAATGTCATTGATGAGCGCGATGCGCTTTTGTCGTTTCACTTTTCGGATCCCACCTAACCATCAAGATTTTCTCTATTTATTATACCACAAATCAAGAGATTCCATAAGCAAAAGCCTTCCCATCCAAGGAAGGCTTTTGTTTCATTATCTATTATCCACTTTGTCCATTCCTGCCATGTCATGGCCTGCAAAGCGCTCCCAGGCGAGGGTTTCGTATTTCGTGCCAGGCCTGCCGTAGTTGGCATAGGGGTCGATGGAAATGCCGCCGCGGGGAAGGAATTTTCCCCAGACCTCAATGTAACGAGGCTCCATGAGCCTGATGAGGTCCTTCATGATAATATTTACCACATCCTCGTGGAAATCGCCATGGTTCCGGAAACTCACAAGATAAAGCTTCAGTGATTTGCTCTCCACCATTTTCCTGTCCGGCACATAGGAAATATAGATGGTCGCAAAATCCGGCTGCCCTGTGATGGGGCAGAGGGTCGTGAATTCCGGGCAGTTGAATTTCACCCAGTAATCATTGTCCGGATGCTTGTTCTCAAAGGTTTCCAGCAGTTCCGGCGAATAATCATATCCATAGGCAACATTCTTCTGCCCCAGCAGGGTAATGTTCTCCTTTTCCCTTTCCCGTGCCATGGCTCACTCCCCTGCCTTCCCGTCCAGGAACTTCTCCTCAAAGTTCTCAACGGATTCCGGACGCCCGAACAGATAGCCCTGAATAGTGTCCGCATTGCACTCCTGCCGCAGGAGCTTATACACCTCTTCTTCCTCCACACCTTCGATGCAGGTGCGGATTCCGATGCTGTGGCAGAGCTCCACCGTATATTTCACCAGGCGGCGGTCAAAATCATTCTCCAGGATATTCTTCACGAATTCCCTGTCAATCTTCACGATATCACAGGAAAGGTTCTTGAGGGTCGCCAGCGAGGAATATCCCGTGCCGAAATCATCCATGGCAATAGAAATGCCCTTCTTGCGGAAATGGTCGAACTCACGGTTGACGAAATTCCAGTCCGCGATGATCTTGCTCTCCGTGAGCTCCAGCACCAATGCCTCCGGCGGCACATCGTAGCGGTCGATGCAATCGTTCACAAAATCCTTGAAACTCGCATCCTTGACCTGCTCATAGCTCAAATTCACACTGACCTTGAAATTCGGCACGATCCTTCGCCATTTCTTGCAGACACGCAAGGCTTCCTCCACGATCCAGCGCCCCACAGGAATGATGAGCCTCGTTTCCTCCAGGATGGGAATGAACTCCATGGGCGCAACCATGCGCCCCTTGGGACTCTTCCAGCGAAGCAGTGCTTCCGCGCCAATGAGGCACTGATCCTCCGCCGACACCTGTGGCTGAAAGAAAAGGCTGAATCCCGTGCATCCATTCTCCACACTTTCCCTGAGATTGTCCCGCATGGAAATCGAGCGCACCCAACGGTTATACTCTTCCTTGCTGAAGATGCAGTTGCGGTTCTTTCCGTCCCGCTTCGCAATATCCATTGCCGCCTCAGCATGTTTATGGAGAACCAGATAATCCTTTCCATTGGCCGGATAGAAGACGGTTCCGCCCGAAACCGTGCAGAAATAGGTATGCCCATCCAGAATCTGAGGCTGTGCCAGGCTGCGCTGGATTCCCGTAAAGATGTCCTGCACATCCTCCTCGCTGGCTCCCGGATAAATAATGGCAAACACATCGCCGTCCAGCTTGTAAAGAGTCAGCATGGAAGGCAGGATACTGCTCACCGTATGAGCAACATGGCGAAGCACCTGATCGCCCACCAATCGGTTGTAGGTTTCATTGACGATCTTGAAATTGTCCAGACCGAAAAGCAGGATTGCCCCACCTTCTTCTGTGGCGCGATAGCCTGCCAATGCCATCTTCACTCCGTGCTCGAACTGGTACTTGTTGAGGAGGCCCGTGACCTCATCCGCCTGGTTCCTCTGTGCCATGCGCATCATCATGCCCACGAACACGATGGGAACGCCTTCCCTGTCCAGCCCGACACGGCCACGGCAGCGTATCCAGACGTACTCGCCCTTCCGGTTCTTTACGCGGTACTCCAGGAAATGCTCATATACATTCCGGCTTTTCATGATGGCCCGCATAGAAGCCATATATGGCCCCCGTTCCTCCGGATGAATCATCGGACCCCAATACTGGTCAAAATCATAGAGCACCTCCCCCGGCAGATTGAAATCCTGCACAAGGTTCGGCGATACCATGACCGTGTTCGTCTGCATATCCGCACAAAAAAGATATGCATCCGTCGTCCGCTTCATGAGATCAAAGAAAAACTTGTATCTCCTCAGCAACGGGCTCAGGGAAGCCCGATTGTTCTTTTGCATCTTGCCACCACTGCTTTCCTACTACATACTCACGAAGGACCCGCGAGCATAAACCACTTCTTTACATCATATACGAAATAGGACGTTTTTTCAAGTGTTTAGGAAGAAAGAACTACAACAGCCGCCCATTTCCATGGGCGGCTGCGCAAATTAGCAATTTTTACTTGTTGAAGATATTCCTCAGAGCCTGCTTGTTGACATCGCGGTTAAGCTGTGCAAGATAAGTCGTAAGCTTGATGCTCTTCGGGCAGACTTCCACGCAATTCTGGCTGTTGCCGCAACTGGTGATGCCGCCCTTCCCCATGAGGGCTTCCAGACGCTTCGGCGCATCGAACTTCCCGAGGGGATGCAGGTTGAAGAGATATGCCTGCACCGTGGGAGCCGGGCCAATGAAGTCGGACTGCGGGCCGACATTCGGGCATGCCTCCAGGCAGCAGCCGCAGGTCATGCAGTGGGAAATCTCATAGGCCGTCTGTGCCGTGTAGGGATTCTGGATAGGTGCGTCCTTGGACTCCCAGCTGCCATCGATCTCCACCCAGCCCTGGATGCGCTTGAGGCTTTCAAACATCACGGAACGGTCGATGAGCAGGTCGCGGATGACCGGGAAGGTGCGCGCAGGAGCGAGATGGATCGGCTGCGCAAGCTCATCAATCAGAGCGCAGCAAGCCTGGCGGCCCACACCGTTGATGACCATCATGCAGGCACCGCAAACCTTCTCGAGGCAGTTGCACTCCCAGGTAACGGGAGGAACACGCTTGCCGTCAACCGTCACGGGGTTCTTCTGGATCTCCATAAGAGCGGCCACAACATTGAGGCCCGGACGATAATCCACATCGAACTCCTGGGTATAGGGCTTCTCATTCGGTCCGTCCTGGCGCTCGATTACAAATCTTACTTTCTTCTGTTCTGCCATTTCTATGTGTCCTCCCTCTTACTCTTTCTTGGCTACGGCGTAGTTCCTGAGGCGCGGCTTGATGAGGGAGTGCTCGAATTCGCGATAGTTGACGATCGGCTCCTCCGTCTTCTCGTCAAAAGTGACCACCGTCGTACGCATGAACTTCTCGTCATCGCGGCCAAAGAACAGCAGGTCGTCATTGCCATCATCGGTCATGGCACGACCGGTCTGGGCATCGAAATGATACTTGCCGCTCTTCTCGTCAAAGGCCTGCTTCTTTGCTGCATCCCAGGAATCGTAGTCGGATTTCAGGACGATCTTGGCATGAGCGCCACGGCTTTCATCACGCTGCAAAGCAGACTTGGTGATCGCCATTGCATAAACAATCATGTTGCGGAGCTGGCGGACGAACATCGCCTCCTGGTTTGCCCAGCTGCCATGATCCGTAACACCGATGCTATCCCAACGCTTCAGAAGGGCATGAAGTTCTTTCATGCACTGCTTGAGGCCGTTGTTGTCACGCTCCACGGAAACGTACTTGTACATGATGTCGCCAAGCTCATGATGGAGCTGATGGGCATTCTCCGAACCGTTCATATTGCGGATGCGGTCGAATTCCTCCACGCATTCCCTGCGGGCTGCTTCCATCTCTTCCTGGGTGAGCGCCACGCCATTCTCGCCTGCACGAGCATAGCGCAGAGCCTCCGGACCGGAAATCGTACCGGAATAAGCAGCGGAGAGCAGGGAGTTCGCGCCCAGACGGTTTGCACCATGGTACTGGTAATCGCACTCGCCGGAAGCCATGAGGCCCGGGATGTTCGTGTGATGCGCGCGATCCACCCAGATGCCGCCCATGGAATAGTGGATGGAGGGGAAAATCTCCATGGGAACCTCAGCGGGGCTCTTGCCCACGAAGTCCTCGTACATCTCCAGGATACCGCCCAGTTTGCGCTCCAGGTAGTCCGCCGGGATATGGGAGAGGTCGAGATATACGCGGTTCGGGTTCTGCATGCCGAGCCCCATATGGACAACGACCTTGTAGATGGCACGGGAAGCAACGTCACGGGGAACGAGGTTGCCGTATGCGGGATACATATCCTCAAGGAAGTACCAGCGCTCTTTCTCGCCCGTCTGGGGATTGTTGCGCCATACCCAGACGCGTCCGCCCTCACCGCGGCAAGCCTCGGACATCAGGCGGTTCTTGTCGGAACCAGGGATTGCCGTCGGATGAATCTGCAGGAACTCGGGGTTGCCGATCTCAGCGCCCTGCTGGTACACAGCGGAGACAGCGGAACCGTTGCAGATGGTGGAAGCCGTGCAGCGGCCATAGACCTGGCCGGGGCCGCCCGTGGCAAGAATGACCACATCGGCAGGGAATGACGTAATTTCATTGGAATTCATGTTCTGGGCAACAATGCCGCGGACGACACCATCCTTGTTCTTGATGGCCTTGATGAATTCCCAGAACTCATACTTCTTGACCTTGCCCTTGACTTCCCAGCGACGGACCTGCTCGTCCAGCGCATAGAGGAGCTGCTGGCCCGTGGTGGAACCTGCGAAGCAGGTGCGCTTGTTCTTCTGTCCGCCGAAGTTGCGAAGATCCAGCGTGCCTTCTGCCGTACGGGTAAAGGGAACGCCCATGCGGTCAAACATCTTGATGAGTTTCGGCGCAGCCTCGACCATGCCCTTGACCGCCAGCTGGTCGGCAAGGAAGTCGCCGCCGTATACCGTGTCATCGAAATGCTCGTAAACACTGTCATGCTCGCCCTTGGTGTCCATGCAGGCATTGATGCCGCCCTGGGCACAGAGGGAGTGGGAACGCTTCACGGGGCAGTAAGAGAAGAGGTCTACCACACCGCCGTCCTCACAGATCTTCAACGTAGCCATAAGGCCCGAAAGGCCGCCGCCTACGACAATAATCCTTTTTTCTGCTTTAGCCATTTAAATTCTCCTTTTCTAGCAAAATTCTGTCCGGCCTTCATCACATGACGAAATAGCTGCCCATGAATGCAAGCGTCACAAGGCAAAGAAGAGCGCAGAGACCCATGCTCAAAGCACTTATGACGTTCTGGGAGCGCGGGCCCTTGGTGATGCCCCAGGTCATGCAGAACGTGGTGATACCATTGCAGAAATGGAAAATCGCAGCAAACATGCCGAGAACATAGAGAATCGCAACAACGGGATTGCTCGTGAAATAAGCCTGCAACAGTTCATAGGAAATCGGCGTTCCGTTGATGCCCTTCGTAAAGATGCGAAGGTAGAAAATATGCCAGATAAGGAAAATCACGAGGAACCATGCCGTCCAGCGCTGAAGCGCAAAGAACCAGTTTCTCTGATAACCGAAGCGGCCGGGATTGTTGTTTGCCTGCAATGCGATGTAGACACCATAGACTGCATGGAAGAGCAGCGGAACTGCAATGGCACCGATTTCAAGACCCATGAAGATCGGCTTCGGAATGAGCTCCATCATGGCAAGAGAACTGTTCAGTGCTGCCGGGCCTCCCATAGCCATGGAGTTCGTGAAGATGTGCTCAAAGAGCACGGCGCCCAAGCATACAAGACCACAGAGCGAATGCAAGCGGCGCACATAAAAAGTTGTGTTAAACATTCTGAACCTCCTAAAAATCCATTAATTTATCAATAGCCTTTCAGCGTACGATACTTCTCCTGGTTCGTCTCGTAAAGGCTGTTGCCCTCGCAGTCGATGACGACAATCGCGGGGAAATCCTCCACCGTGAGACGGGCCACGGCCTCAGGGCCAAGCTCCGGATAAGCGAGCACCTCATATTTCTTGACGGACTTCGCAATCAGGGCAGCAGCGCCGCCAACAGCAGCGAAATAGGTCACGCCGTTCTTCTTCATGGACTCAATGACTTCCTTGGAACGGGAACCCTTGCCGATCATGCCCGTGATGCCCTGCTCCAGCATCGTCGGCGTATAGGCATCCATGCGCCCCGAGGTCGTGGGACCGCAGGAGCCGATGGGATCGCCCGGCTTCGCCGGCGTCGGGCCGAGATAGTACACCACCTGGTTGCTCCAGTCCACGGGAAGCTTCTCGCCACGGGCAAGAGCCTCTGTCATGGCCTTATGGGCGGCATCGCGGGCTGAGATAACCTCTCCCGTGATGAGCACGGCATCGCCTGCGCGGAGTTTCTTGGACATTTCCTTGGTAAAGGGGGTTTGAATACGAATCTGTTCAGCCATTATTGCATCCTCCTATCTCTCGTCTCACAGCTCACGGTGTGCATGGCGCATTGCATGGCAGCAAATCGTAACCGCCACGGGAAGGCCCGCAATATGCGTGGGACCCCACTCGATGTTGACGGCCAATGCCGAGGTCGTGCCGCCGAGCTGCGGGCCGATGCCCGTCTGGTTGATGAGTTCAAGGAGCTCTTCCTCCAACTTTGCGTACTCCGGCATGGGATTGCGCTGGTCAATGGAGCGGGTGAGTGCCTTCTTCGACATGAGGGCCGCCCGATCCATCGTTCCACCGATACCGATGCCGACCACCATGGGAGGGCAGGGATTCATGCTGGCATGAAGGATAATCTCCATGACGGCCTTCTTGACGCCTTCCACACCATCGGCAGGAACAAGCATTTTGATGCCGGACTTGTTCTCCGAACCAAACCCCTTCGGTGCAACCGTGATGTCCAGCTTATCCCCCGGCACAATCTCCGTGTAGATGACACCCGGCGTATTGTTCTGGGTGTTCTTGCGGTTGAAGAGCGGCTCAGCCACCACGGATTTCCGAAGATAGCCCTCCGTATAGCCCTTGGCGATGCCGGCATTCACTGCATCCTCCAGATTGCCTCCCGTGATATGAAGATCCTGCCCTATCTTCAGGAACACAATGGTCATGCCCGTGTCCTGGCAATAGGGGCGATCCTCCGCCCTGGCAATCTCCGCATTGCGGATGATCTGGTCAAGCACCACCTGGCCTACCGGAGACTTCTCTGTCTCACGGCCGCGCTTGAGGCCATTGTAGACATCCTCCGGCAGATAGTAGGCCGCTTCCTTGCACATTTCGGCCACATTCTCCGTGATGGTCTTTACGTCGAGTTCTCGCAAAGTAATCCCTCCTAAAATACAACAGCATAAATTCTGGCATACTCCATATCCTATCATATTAGACATCAAAAAAAAAACTCCTGCTAGATTTCCAAAGAAATTTAGGAAATTTATTTTTAGGAACTGTGAAGTCTGTCAGTCTTGCTCCCCCATACGGTAAACCTTGATTTCAGGCGGCTTTCCCGGCAAAAGTTCTGCCGTCATGAAGGACGGGCGCATCTCATCCCTTGGGCGGGATGCGCTGCCGGGATTCAGGACGCAGATCCTGCCCTTCTCGCAATACACACGATGTGTATGCCCATAGACGGCAATGTCACAGCCCGCCTCCTTGGCAGCCTCCAGCAAAATGCCCGTTCCATGGTTCACATCATAGGTATGCCCATGGGCAAGGAAAATCTTGTGGCCTGCAGCCTCGACCACCGTCTCATTCGGTACATCCGTCCTCGGCCAGTCCCCATTGCCCGCCACCTTCACCACGCCGGTATCCGACAATTTCTCCAGATATCTTGCATCATCAACAAAATCTCCCGCATGAAGCCAAAGCTCCACACCGGATACCGCCTCCACAACAGCCTCCACCGCTCCCATATTGCCATGGGTATCGCTCACGATTCCTATTTTCACGTATTCACCTCCCCAAGAACATCGCACAGTCTTTCCACCATTTTGTGGAGTGCCTCTCCCCGATGGCTGATCCCGTCTTTTTCCTCCAGGGACATCTCCGCAATGGTTCGGTTTCCTACATAAAAATATGGGTCATAGCCAAAACCGTTCGTTCCCCTCGCTATCTTCCCAACGACACCGTCACAACGTCCTTCCGTGAGGATCTCCGTCCCATCCACATCATGGAACACCAGAGCACAACGATAATCCGCAGGGGATTCCTCCACCCCTGCACGTTCCAGTTCCTGAAGGAGCTTGGCATTGTTCGTGGCATCATCGGCATGGGTGCCGGAAAAACGGGCAGAATGCACACCGGGGGCACCCCCCAGCACCGCGACCTCAAGGCCGGAATCATCGGCAATGCAGGCACAGCCCGTCTTTTCGCAATAGAAACGAGCCTTGATTCTGGCATTCTCCTCAAAGGTTTTCCCATCCTCCACCGCTTCCGGAAGCTCGCCAAAATCCGATAGCGAAAGTACCTTCACCGGCAAATCGCGGAAGGCATTCGTCATCTCGCGGAGCTTCCCCTTGTTCTTCGTCGCAATCACGATTTTCTTCATGCCGCACCTCAGTCCTGAATCAGCCAACACGTCCCACACGCCAAACCAGCTGCCCTCCCAATGCATCCTTCTGGCGGGAGATGAGTTTCTCAATCCCCTGTCCGGCATAGCCCAGGAGCGCATCCATCTCCTGCCGTGAAAAAGGGCGCCCCTCGCCGGTTCCCTGTACCTCCACAAACTGGCCCGCTCCTGTCATGACCACATTCATGTCCACCAGTGCCTTGGAATCCTCCTCATAGCAGAGATCAAGAATCGGCTCTCCCTCATGGGAAATCCCCACGGAAATCGCCGCGAGAAAATCCTTCACGGGAAAAGCATTTCCGGGCTTATAGAAGGTTTCGCATGCCTCCACCAGAGCAATGAACGCCCCTGTAATGGAGGCCGTCCTCGTGCCGCCATCCGCCTGCAGCACATCGCAGTCAATCATGACGGTGCGCTCCCCCAGAGCCTTCATGTCCACCACGGAACGCAGGGAGCGACCAATGAGCCGTTGTATCTCCTGGGTTCTCCCCGACTGCCTTCCACGGGATGCCTCCCTCTGGGCGCGCGTGGCCGTGGCTCCTGGGAGCAGGGAATACTCTGCCTTCACCCATCCCTCGCCGGTTCCCTTGAGGAAAAATGGAACATGATCTTCCACGGATGCGGCACAGATGACCTTCGTATTCCCCATTTCGATGAGCACAGAGCCATCGGGATACCGCTGGAATCCCCGCGTCAGTCGCAAAGGCCGCATTTCGTCCGGCCTGCGTCCATCCGGTCTTGGCATAGTCTCCTTCACTCCCGTCAAAGAAAAATGAGGCCCTTGCTGCAAGACCTCATCCACTTTTCAAAAACGCACTCACTGCTTCTCTTGATATTGCCTGTAATTCTTGATGATGCAGATCGGTGTCTTCTGGGAGGCATTGCCAAAGGGATTGTCAATGAGAAGCTTTGCTGCCAATTCGCCGTTCAGCCCCTTGCTTACCCCTACGACACGGGAACGCTTGAGGTCATTGACATCGGCAATCATGGCGCCGAAACAGCCCATACGTTCCTTGATCCGGCCTGCCACATCATCGGGATCCTTCGGCCCGTAGACAATGCACTTGTCAAAGGGCGGCATGGTCCCCGTCACATCATCAATGAGAGCTGTCTGCTCTCCGCCCCACTTGTAGAAGAGACCTCCTTGTCCCACAAGCTTTCCGAGGAATCCGGCAAAAAGCGCAAAGGCCACGCGCCATTTCCCTTCCACATCCATCAGGGACTGCATGCCATGGGGACTTGCCAGGCTGCCGTAGTCGGGAATAAAGCGGCAGCAGAACTGCGCCACCCGCGAAATCTTCAGATCCTCGGGACGCACGAACCGCCCCTGGGTAATCGCCACAACGCTTTCCGCGCAGCAGACAATATCATCTTTTCCCACATTCTGCCGGGTATAATGCTCGATGCTGTCCACGATATCATCATTTTCTGTCAGGATGCGCGTAGGCACCGGTATCAATTCCATCTCTGCCATGGTCATCCCTCCTCAATATTTTGCCGGCACAACGCCTGCAAGAGCAGCGATCTCTGACGCCGGAAGCACAACACGTATTTTGCGGTAACGCCAGGGCATACGCCCCACTTCCATCCAAATGAGCTCTAAGGGAAGATCCACCATATGTTCCAGTGCCTCCTTAAGTTTCATACCCTTGCGGGCCGTCAGGCGCACCTTCATGAGAATGTTCAGCCGGTCCAGCTTGTCTCCCTTTTTATAGACGAGCACCGCCTCGAAATAATCATCCTCACGGGGGCAGCCTTCGCACTCCGCCTTGCCCCGCGCGTCAATGCCGTCATACTGCTCATAGGGAAGCAGCGGACGCACGAAAGCATCCATGATGGTGGCGCACTGCTTGCCTTCATTGACGAAGGGGATCTTCGTGGAAAGGAGAATGCTTTCCTCCGTCTGTTCCTCCACCTCAAACGGTGTACGCTGCTCCGGATATACAACAAGTTTTTCCAACCCCACTGCCGCGAAATAAAGCTTCACAAGAATGAAGCTGAACACGGCCAGTCCAATGATTCCATACAATACAACCAAAACAATGCCCCCTAATTTCCCTTTGCGGCTTTTTCCGCTTTTTTCGCTTTTTCGGCCGCCATGGCAGCCTCAAGTTTCAAGTAATATTTGTCGGGAAGCCGCGTGATATGTCCGGTCTCCCTGCTCGTGTAGACATTCTGGGTATGCCCCGTCACAAGCACCATGCCGTCGGATTTTCTCAGCACACGATAGTCAAAGGCCATCTTGACACGTGTCAAGGCCGTCGCAGTGGTCTCAATGACAAGATCGTCATCATAGTATCCCGGCGAAAGGTATTTCGCCTGCACATCCGTAATAGGAAAGACGAAACCATCCTCCATCATGTCGTTCAGGGTGATGCCAATGGATCTTAGATACTCCACCCTGCCAATCTCAAACCAACGGATGTAATTCGCATGGTGAACCACTGCCATCGCATCCGTGTCATAGAAATTCACCCTGTATTCCGCAACCACTGACAAATGTATTCCTCCTGTTCGCGGCCCGCAAGAAGCTGCTTCCAACAATCTCCAATATAGCCTAGACCAATCCTCATGCAAAGTCAAGCATTTTTCAATGGATGGCATCCATATCGTCCAAACGGGCCAGATAGGACTGCAAACGTTCCAGTTCCCCAGGATCGTCCACCTTCCGACCGGAATAGAAATACTCCACGGAGAAAGGCTGCTCCTCCAGGGCATCCCTCTTCCTGAGCTGGCGGATGAGTTCCCTGACTGTCCCCTCATTGCCGTCCACGAAATGCACATTGCCCGGCAGGATCTCCCGAAAAGTATCCTTGAAGTAGTTGAAATGGGTACATCCAAGCACCAGTGCAGAATACCTGGAAAAGTCATAGGGTGCCATCTGCCGCTGCAGATAATCCGAGACCGCCGGGGAACGGAACTCCGCCCGCTCCGCAAATTCCACCAATCTCGGCAGGGGCAGGAGATCCACGAGATGTTCCCTGTCCACATGCTCAATGAGAACCTTCATCTTTTGACCGCTGACCGTGATGGGCGTCGCCACCACCAGCACCCGATGTTCCCCATCCAGGTCCAGGGCCCGCTTCGCCGCCGGCTCCATGCCGATAATCGGAATGTCATAACGACTCCGCATCTCCTTCACGGCCACGCTCGTGGCCGTGTTGCAGGCCGTGACGATAGCCTTGACACCCTTCCCCACAAGAAAGTCAAAGGCCTCCCCCACGAATTCCATGACCTGTTCCCGCGGCTTCACCCCATAGGGAACATGATCCTCATCCGCAAAGAAGATGAACTGCTCCCGCGGCAGGACCTTCATGGCATGATGCAGCACCGCCAGCCCACCGATGCCGGAGTCAAAAAAAGCGATTTTCATACACAATCCCTTATTTCCAAAATACCAAACCCAATGTATTATAACGCATTGTTCAGATTTTGCCAACGGCAAAATATACCTATTAACGTTTCGACGAACTTGTTCGTCATAACGCAGTTGTTCAAGTTTTTCCAGAGGAAAAACATTCATATTTGACATCCTCTTTTTCATTTGCTATACTGAACCTGCTACGGAGAGGTGTCCGAGTGGTTTAAGGAGCTGGTCTTGAAAACCAGTGATGCGGCAACGCACCGTGGGTTCGAATCCCACCCTCTCCGCCATAACAAGCTTCGTGCTTGACTCACTAAGATTTCATAGTAGAAACGACAGCCCATCCCCCAGGATGATTCCTGGAGGGATGGGCTTTTTTCTGCAGGTTTTCCCTGCAATGGAAAAGCACGCCCTTTGGCGTGCTTTTTTGACAATATGGTGGCGGCACAGAGACTTGAACTCCGGACACTGCGGGTATGAACCGCATGCTCTAGCCAGCTGAGCTATGCCGCCATGGTGGTGGGCAGGGATGGATTCGAACCATCGTAATCCGAAGATGACAGATTTACAGTCTGTTGCCTTTAACCACTCGGCCACCTACCCGATACAAGCAAATATTATACGCATCCAAAGGATGCCTGTCAACAAGAAATTACTTGCGGCGCATCCAAACGGGAATGTCAATGATATCCTGCACGCTGTTTTGCTGCGTCTGAGGCTCGCTTCCGGCTCCCTGGGCCGCAGGCTGCGCTGCTGTGCCGGGTGCAGCATTTCCAAAGGAAGGCGCCTGGATGTTCCCAAGGCCAAACCCGGTCTCCACCTGCCTTGCCTCTGCCGGATCAGCCCCAATGGAGTTCGGATTGTCAAAACCCGTCGCTATGACCGTAACACTCACGCTGTCTCCCATGGTATCATCAATGGAAGCGCCAAAGATGATATTGGCATCGGGATGCGCAGATTCCTGGATCGTCACAGATGCCTCATTGACCTCCATCATGCTCAGGGACTCTGCCGAGCCCGTGATGTTGAGCAGGATGCCACGGGCTCCCTGGATGCTCGTCTCCAGGAGCGGCGAATCCACTGCCGCCCGTGCAGCATTCACTGCCGCATTCTCCCCGGTTGCTTCGCCAATGCCCATGAGAGCAGAGCCCGCATTGCTCATGATGGACTTCACATCCGCAAAGTCCAGATTGATGAGACCGGGTTTCGCGATCAAGTCAGAGATTCCCTTCACGCCCTGGCGCAATACATCATCCGCAATGCTGAACGCCTGGGTCATTGGGGTTTTCTTGTCCACGACCTGCAACAGGCGATCATTCGGAATCGTAATGATGGTATCCACATGCTTCTTCAGGTTGTCAATGCCCATATCTGCCTTGCGACGACGAGCCGGTCCCTCAAAGGTAAAGGGCTTCGTCACAACGCCTACGGTCAATGCCCCCACCTCCCGGGCGCATTCCGCAACAACAGGAGCCGCACCTGTTCCGGTGCCGCCTCCCATTCCGGCAGTGATGAATACCATATCAGAGCCGCGCAGGGCCTCAAGAATGTCCTCCCTGCTCTCCTGCGCTGCTTTTTCGCCAATCTCCGGACGCGCACCGGCACCCAGCCCACGGGTGAGCTTCTCGCCGATCTGCATGCGTTTGGGTGCCATGGCATGCAAGAGCGCTTGTGCATCCGTGTTCACCGCTATGAACTCCACACCTTCCAACCCAAGGGAAATCATGCGATTGACGGCATTGCTTCCGCCGCCGCCTACACCTACTACCTTGATTTTTGCAAATTGGTCCAAGCCAATATCGTCCAATTCAAACACTATAGAAAACCCCCATGACATGATACCATTTTGTTCGCTCTATGTCCTAGTGTCCCACCTCGTTCATATCCATAATAATTGCCCGATATGCAGTCATCTGCGTTGTCATCGTCAGTTGGCGTAGCCACCGCTACGCCGCCCTCCTCTTCCTAGCATCTGACTACATCTCGAACAATTATTTTTATGTTTCTGAACGAGGTGGGACACTAGTATGAAAAATAACCCACTTTAATACTTTTTAATTTTACCACTATTCCCCTATAAATTCCATACAGAATAAAAAAAAATAACGAACCTCAATGTTTCCTTAGGATATGGCGCCGCAAAAACGCCAGATTCTGGAACATACGGAACCCGAAGGCAAGCAGTGCCACGTAATAGAGATCGATTCCCAGGCGATCCCCCATATAGACAAGAAATGCCGCAAGAAGTGCATTCGTGAAGAAACCGCTGATGAAAACAGCATTGTCAAACTTCTCGTTCATTGCCGCCCGCAAGCCACCAAAAACAGAGTCCAGAGAGGCAAGCAGCGCAATGGAGAAGAATTTCGCGTAGGCCATGGGTATCAGCACCGGGCTGATGGATCCCAGGATAAGTCCCACGAGAAGCCCCAGAACAGGAAGGATCATTTCATCCCCTCCTTCTCCGCCACCACTTCCGCGTATTCATACTTCCGTATCCCCTTGTAGGGAGGTACATAGACCGCATCGCTTGCGGTGATTTCCAGCTGGATGCCCCAGACCTTCAAGGTCTCCACCACGCCCCCGCGCATCTTCAGCGCGTTTTCCAGGGTTGTCTTATCGCCGATGGCATGGATCTCAAAGGGTGCCGCCGAACGCACGTTGTTAACGGAGAGAGTCGGCCCCGCACAGCGGATCTCCGAAGTCCCCACCAGTCTCTGGCCATTGATGGAAATCGCCTCTGCACCCGCAGCCCTGAGTTCGTTGATAACCCTCAGGATGTCGTCATCGTGGATGACATAAAGGTTTGGGTTCTCCCCGGCCTTGGATTTCTGCGTGCTGTCATCCATCCGCACGATGACTCCCGGCCCCTCCAGCGGCGTCAAGTCCGCCCGAAGCTTCAGCTCACTGTCCGTGGAATTCTCCCCGGCCTTTGCCTTGACAGCGTCGAGTTCCTCCTTGAGCGCATCCCTCTCCTTTTCCATCTGGAGCAGACGTTCCGAGAGTTCTTCCACACGCTGGTATGGCAGGGAGTGCTTCAGATCCTCCGTCGTGCGGAACTGGACGGCCAGCATGAAGCCCAAAACCATACACACACAAGCAATCGACCAGCGTCCCTGCTTGATATTTCTCATGAAACGACCGATTCCTCCTCACTGCGCTAACTTGATGAATGGCGATGAATAATTGAAATCCACATATTCTATGGGATATTTACTCGTCTTCAGATCCTCCAGGAACGTCATCGTGAGCTTTGCCTTCTCATCCAGCCGCTCCAGGGATCCCAGGCGTATCTGGACAGAGCCCGTCGTATAGGCCACCAGATAATCAGGCCCCGTAATGGCAATTTCCGAAATCTGGTTGAGAGATTCCTCGTCCAGCTGCTGCAGGAAATAGAGGATCTTCTTCACGGTCTCGTTCTCCACATCATCACCGATATACGCATCATGCAATGTAACACCGGTAATCATCGGGATTGCCATGGTCTTCAGGGCGCGATAGCCGTCTATGACCTTCCCCTGCCGGTCCATATCAAGGTAGCCGTAGTCACAGGCCACGGTTGCCACAGGCTTCCGCTCCCTGATGATCATGTCCAGCTTGTCGGGAAGGGAACGACGCACGATGGCCTCCTCAATGCGAAGGTCCTGCATGAGCCGCTTTGTCACCACATCGGTCTGGAGCTGGAACAGAGGCTCCCCGCGATAAACCCCCGCAATCTTCATGATATCCTCCTTGGTCAGATAGGAGGTTCCCTCGACGCGTATATCCCGCAGGGTAAAGATGGGCGAATACACTGCGATGCCGAGAATCACGGCACTGATGATGAGAAACAGGATGCCCTTCCGCATGCGGCGGTGCCGCCGCTTCGGTATCTCCGTCTCCTTCCCCATAGGCATATTCCCCCTTTGCCCTGCCGTCCAATTTAACACAAAAGATACAAAATTACAAGGCTTCCTCAAAAAGTATGCAATTTCTTCCCAAAAATGGTATTCACCGAACCGGGAAACCCGCCATCTCCAGGATGCGTTCGCAAAGCTCCGGGAACTCAATTCCCATGGCACGCCCTGCATCCGGCACAAGGGAAGTCTCCGTCATGCCCGGCACGGAATTCACCTCAATGACATAGGGAGTGCCATCCTCCCCAAGCATCATGTCCACCCGGGCCACACCCCGGCAGCCGCAGGCGGCAAAGGTCTTCACCGCCAGATCCTGCACCGCTTTCGCCGTGTCCTCCGGAATCCGCGCGGGAATGATATGGGAAGAGGCTCCCTTCGTGTATTTGCTCTCATAGTCATAACGCCCGGAAAGTGTCGTGATTTCGATGATGGGGAAGGCTTCCATCTTTTCCGCATTCCCCCATACCGCCACCGTCAGCTCCTTTCCCTTGATGAACTCCTCCACGAGAACCTCATCATTGTACCGGAAGGCTTCCTTCAATGCCTTTTCCAGTTCTTCATGGGATTCCACGATGTAGACGCCGATGCTGGAGCCCTGGGAAGTGGCCTTCACCACCACGGGAAGGGAGAATTCCTTTTCAATCTCCGCAGCCAGGCTACGCTTCTGGTCGAAATTGTGGAACATGCGGGAGCGCGGCGTGGAAATGCCCTCCGCCAAAAATACCCGTTTGGATGCCGCCTTGTCCATGGTCACGGCAGCCGCCAGCACACCGGAGCCCGTATAGGGAATCCCCAGCATGTCCAGGGTTCCCTGGAGCAACCCGTCCTCGCCGAATTTCCCATGAAGGGCATTGAAGACAATGGCGCAGCCGCTTTTCCGGATCTGCTCCGCGAAATGCATCGGCTCCAATTCCATGCCCTCCACATGATAGCCCTTCGATTTCAACGCATTCAATATGGCAGTGCCCGTCCTGCGGGAAACCTCCGCTTCCGTCGAGGTTCCCCCCATGACCACCACGATCTTGTCCTGATTCATATATCCGTTCTCCTTTACGATGCGGAATCTTCCTTCAGAAGCTCCACGAGTTCCTCGCCCGTTTTGTAGATATCACCGGCTCCCATGGTCATGACCATGTCGCCTTCCTCCACGATGGAACGCAGGTATTCCGCCACGTTTTCCCGTTCCTTGATATAGGTCACCTTCTGGCCGGTCTGCTCCACCACTTCCTCCAGAATCGTCTCCCCATGGATTCCCTCGATGGGGGCTTCCCCTGCCGGGTAGATGTCCGTGAGCACCAACAGGTCCGCCGGACGGAAGGCCTGCCCGAATTCCTTGTGCAGGAGCTTTGTCCTCGAATAGCGGTGGGGCTGGAAGACACAGATGAGCCGTTTGGGATTCGTCTGCTTTGCCGCCTCAAGGGTGGTATGGATTTCCGTGGGATGATGGGCATAGTCATCCAGCACCCAGATGCCTTTCTCCCGGCCCTTGGTCTGGAAACGGCGCTTTGCCCCATGAAAAGCCGCCAGCCCCTTTGCCATCTGCTCCACCGTAAGGCCGATGGAAAGTCCCGTCACGATTGCCGCCATGGCATTGAGCACATTATGGCGTCCCGGGATATTCAGCGTGACATGTCCCAGATTCTTCCCCTCATGCATGACATCAAAGGAAATCCCGCTGCCCTCCGCGCCGATATTCGCCGCCTGATAGTCCGCGGGAACATCAATGCCATAGGAATAGATCTTCCGATTGATCTTCTTTGCGATGTTCCGAAGCTCCTCGCTCTCATAGCAGAGCACCGCATAGCCCGTTTCCTTGTCCACATTCTCAATAAACTGCTGAAAGGCCGCGCGGATATTGTCCATGGTGCCGTAATGGTCCATGTGGTCATTCTCCACATTCGTCACCACGGCGATATGGGGTTTGAGCTTCAGGAAGGAGCCGTCGCTCTCATCCGCCTCGGATACAAGGTAGTCACTCTTTCCCAGCTTCGCATTGGTGCCGAGATCCCCCACCTCGCCGCCAACGATGATGGTGGGAGAAACCTCCAGCCGGTCAAAGGCCACGCCGAGCATGGAGGTCGTGGTGGTCTTCCCATGGGCTCCCGCCACGGCAATCCCCTTGTACTCATTGACGAGAGCCGCATTGATATCCGAGCGGTGCAACTTGGGAATCCCCAACTGTCCCGCGGCAAGCACCTCGGGATTGTCGAAGGGAATCGCCGTGGATACCACGATGGCATCCACGCCGCGCACATGCTCGCCATCCTGTCCCACGTAGATCCTTGCGCCCAATTCCTTCAAATGGTCTGTGATATGGGACTCTGCGCGGTCAGACCCCGACACCTCATACCCAAGTTCCACGAGGATTTTCGCCAGGGGGCTCATGCCTGCGCCACCGATTCCCACAAAATGTATTTTCCTGATTCCCTTCAAACCTTTCAGCAATGCAGTTCCTCCTCACTCAATCATTTCGCAATTCCAATCGCCATGTCCGCGATTTCCCCGGCCGCCTCCGGTTTCCCCAGGGCGCGGCTGGCAGCAGCCATTTTCTCCAATTCATCGGGATGATCCAGAAGTTCATGCAGAACCTTCAACAGGGACTCTGCATCCAAATCCTTGTTGAGTATCATACGGGATGCTCCCGCCGCCATAACCGCCCTTGCATTGTGTTCCTGATGGTTTTCCGCCGCATAGGGATAGGGTATGAGGATCGAAGGGATTCCCCTCGCCATGAGCTCCGCCAGCCCGATGGCGCCGGCGCGGAAAATCGCCAGATCCGCCACGGCCAATGCCTGGGGCATATTGTAAAGATAGGGCTTTACCTGAATGTGCGTATGCTTCTCCAAGTCCACCCCTGCATCCGCAAGGCGTTTCATTACGTCCTCGTACTCCAGCTTCCCTGTCACATGGAGGAACTGCACATCCGGATGATTTGCCGCCTCTTTCAGCACACCGATCATCGCCTGATTGATGCTGCGGGCCCCGCGACTGCCACCGGAAACCAGGACAATGCGACGATTCCCGTCCAGACCGAAGGTCTTGAGCCCTTCCTCCCGGGTGGCCTCAATCACATCCCTGCGGATGGGATTGCCCGTACAGGTGACCTTTTCCGCCGGAAAATGCCTCATCGCTTCCGGCACCCCTGCCGCCACCTTCGTGACGAAATGGGAGAGCAATCTGTTGGTGATGCCCGGCACCACATTCTGTTCCTGAATCAGGGTCGGGATTCCGAGAAGACTCGCCGCCATCAGCACGGGGCCGCAGACATAGCCCCCAGTTCCCACCACCACATTGGGACGGAATTTCTTCACGATGCGCAAAGCCCTTGCCACGCCGACCATGGCCTTGCCCGCCCGCTTGACATTCGCCAGGGTGAAATGACGCTCAAACCCCTGCAGCTCCACCGTGGCAAAGGGAATCCCCTCCTTTGGAACGATATCCGATTCCAGCCCATGTTTCGTTCCCACATAGAGGAACTCCGCCCCAGGGTCCCGTTCCTGTATGGCTCGCAAAATCGTTATGGCAGGGTAGATATGTCCTCCCGTACCGCCGCCCGACACAATGATCCTCAACGAAACATCCTCCTACATACCATTCACAATGCGCTTGAAATCGCGCCCTCTTTCCTCAAAACCGCTGTACATGTCAAAGCTGGCACAGGCCGGAGAGAGCAGGACCACCTGGGGCGGCCTCGCCATCCCATGGGCAATCTCCAGTGCCTTTTCCATGGAATATCCCGCCTCATGGATATGTTCCTCGGGAATCCCCTGTGCTGCTGCCGCCTCGTGGAAACGCTTTGCCGCATCTCCTACAAGGATGAGCTCGTCCACCCTCTCCTTCACAAGTCCCATGAACTCCGCAAGGTCCGTGAGCTTGTCGTCTCCCCCTGCCAGAAGGATGATGTGACCCGTGAAGGTCTCCAGTGCCTTGATGGCAGAATCCGTGTTGGTGGCCTTGGAATCATTGTAATAGGGGACTCCGTCCACATCCCTGACGTACTCGATGCGATGCTCCACACCGCGGAAGGTCTTCAGCACCTGTGCCATCGCCTTCGGTTCTGCCCCCGCGAGAAAGGCCGCCATGGACGCCGCCAATGCGTTCTCCACATTGTGTCCTCCCTTGATTCCAAGCTCCGAAACGCTGCAAAGCTCATGACGCCGGCCTTTCCAGCGGATGACCAGCATATCCCCTTCGAGAAAAGCCCCTTCCTCCATTTCCTGATGCCTGCTGAAAAAGCAGACCTGGCAATGGGCGCGTTCCTTCATGGAGCGGGTGCGTTCATCATCATAGTTCAGGACGAGATAATCCTCCATGGTTTCCTCAGCAAACATGCGCTCCTTCATCTGCTGATAGACTTCCATGGAACCATGGCGCACGATGTGGTCCGGCGTGACGTTGAGCACCACCGACACATGGGGGTGGAACTCATTCGTCGCCTCCATCTGATAGCTGGAGATCTCCGCCGCAATGCATCCGCCTTTCCCGACGCGGACGGCCTCCTCGCAGAGAGGGATTCCGATATTCCCCCCAACGCCAACCTTGTCGTAATGGGTTTTGAGCAGTAATCCCAGGAGCGTCACCGTCGTCGTCTTCCCGTTCGTCCCCGTCACGGCACAGATGGGAGACTCTGCCAGACGATAGGCCATCTCCACCTCGCTGATGACGGGAATCCCCCACTGAAGGGCTTTTTGCAGGATGGGAATGCGCAGGGGAACCGCAGGGGATACCAGGACAATATCCACGCCCTCCAAAAGCTCATCCTTCTGGGGGCCAAAGACCAGCTCGATGCCCTCCTGCCGAAGCTCTGAAAAATCCTGCTTTATCTCCGACTCCGCCTTGGCATCGCTCAAAATGACCCTCGCCCCCATGGACTTCGCCATCTTCGCCGCTGCAAAGCCGCTGATCCCGGCACCGATCACCAACATCGTCTTATCCTGCAATTCCATAAAAACATCTCCTGCTATTCACTGCATACCTTCACATCATGGACAATCCGGCAATTCCCGCCAAAAGGCCCACCGCCCAAAAGACAAAGACCACCTTCCACTCGCTCCAGCCGCCCAGCTCGAAATGATGGTGGATGGGGCTCATTCGGAAAACCCGCTTGCCCGTGGTCTGGAAGGAAATCACCTGTATGATAACCGAAAGGGCCTCACAGACAAAGATGAGCCCCACCACCACCAGAAGCAGTTCCGTATGGGTGAGGATGCCCATGGCCGCAAAGGCGCCCCCAAGGGCCAGGGAACCCGTATCCCCCATGAAAACCCTCGCGGGATGGGCATTGAACCGCAAAAAAGCGACACAGGCTGCCACAACAGCCACACAGAACAAGGCCAGATTCTCATGCCCCGTCAGGATGCAGACGACGGCATAGCAGCTCGATGCAATGGCCATGGTGCCGGAGGCCAGCCCATCCAGTCCATCGGTGAGGTTCACCGCATTGGAAGTGCCCACGAGAACGCAGAGCACCAGCGGATAGTAGAGGATACCGAGATTGACCTCATGGTCCAGCATCGGAATCCAGATGCTCGTATCGATGCCAAGTTCCTTCGTGCCGATGTACATGGTCACAAGGGCGATGAGGATCTGTCCCAGCAGCTTCTGCTTCGCCCGCAGGCCGAGGTTCCTCTTTTTCACTACCTTGATGTAATCATCCAAAAATCCCAGCGCGAAATGCCCCAGCATGATGAAAAGCGCCAACAGGATCTCCGTTGTCAACGGCGCGGCGGCAACCGTTCCCAGCAGGATTCCGAGAATGATCATGATGCCGCCCATGGTAGGCGTCCCGCTCTTCGCCTGATGGCTCTTCGGCCCTTCCTCACGGATGCTCTGCCCGAACTTCAGCCGATGCAGCATCGGCAATAAAACCGGTCCCATAAGCAAGACCACACCTGCCGCCACACCAGCAGCAATCAAAAAACTGACTGACATTCCTTCGCTCTCCTCAATTATTTATCCCATCAAATCAACTCAATGATCTTCTCCATCTGCATGCCCCTGGAGCCTTTGAAAAGCACCGTATCTCCCGGCCTCAGGATCCTCTTCAGGACCTCGGCTGCCTTCTCATGGGACTCGCAGCGGTACACTTCCCTGATGCCGCCATCCTCTGCGCCCGCGGCAATCCTCTCTCCCATTTCTCCCCGTGTGACAACAGCGGCGAAGGCTTTCTCCGCCAGTTCCGTCCCCACATGGTAATGAGCATCCTCCGACGACGCGCCCAGTTCCAGCATATCTCCCATGACCGCGATCTTCCTGCCCGGCGCAAGCTCGGAAAGGGTGTTGATGGCAGCCGTCATGGACATGGGGCTCGCATTATAGGCATCGTTGACGATCCTGTACTCGCCCTTTTGCTGTATCTCAAATCGCATTTTCGCCGCTTCCGAATGTAACAGCCCTTTATGAATTTCCTCTGAAGAAAGTCCCAGGGCAAATCCTGCCGCGATGGCAGCCAGGGCATTGTAGACGTTGTGCCGTCCTATCATGGGAAGTGTGTATTCATGAACCTCTCCCTGATAAGCCACATCAAATCTCGTCATGCCCTCCCCGGTCCGAAGGGACTGCCCGCGCACATCCGCAGCCTTCTCTATGCCAAAGGTCAGGATCCTGACTCCTTCCGCGGCCTTGACCTTCATCCCGGCCACATATTCATTGTCCTCATTGAGAATCACCGTGCCCCCCGCAGGGATTGCCTCCACGAGCTCAGCCTTCGCTCTTGCGATGTTTTCCATGGAACCCAGAAGTTCCATATGGGTCTCCCCCACATTGGTCACAATGCCGATGGAGGGCTCTGCCACGGGCGCCAATGCCTCAATCTGATGAAGCCCCCGCATGCCGATTTCCACCACGGCTGCCGTATGCTCCTTGTGGATACCGAGCAAGGTCAGGGGAAGCCCGATCTCATTGTTGAAATTCGCCTGGGTCTTGAGCACCGGCCCCCTTGCCGAAAGCACAGCCGCCACGAGCTCCTTTGTGGTGGTCTTGCCGTTGGACCCCGTGATGGCAACCACAGGCAGATCGAATTTCTTCCGCCATAGATGGGCGATCTGCTGGTAGGCCTTCTGTGTATCCTCCGCCTTCAGCACCGTGCCATCGGCGCCTTCCAGCTTTTCCTCCGCGCAGGAACGGCTCACCAGCACACCTGCGGCACCCTTTTCCAAGGCCTCCTTTACAAAATCCTCTCCATTGAAGCGTTCCCCCTTCAAGGCAAGGAAGAGCACCCCCTCCGAGATCTTCCGCGTATCCGTCACCACATCCGTGAACCTGTCTGCTTCCTTTTGTACCACATCCGCTTTTGTCGCTGTAATGATTTCCTCAAGAGTAAATGCTGGCATTATTTCTTCCCCCTGATGGCTTCCCTCGCCACTTCCCTGTCATCAAAATGAATCGTCCTGTCCTTCAATATCTGGTAATCCTCATGGCCCTTGCCCAGAATCACCACGATGTCATCCTTTTGGGCCAGTTCCACAGCACGGAAAATGGCGGCGCGCCGGTCCACGATGCGCTCGTGATGCTTCCCGCCGATGGCTTCCTTTACGCCCTCTTCCACCTGGCTCAGGATGAATTCCGGATCCTCCGTGCGGGGATTGTCCGAAGTGGCAATGACCGTATCGGAGAGCTCCGCTGCCATGCGTCCCATAATAGGGCGCTTCGTGCGGTCCCTGTCGCCGCCACAGCCAAACACCGTGATGATGTGGCGCCTGGCAATCTGCCTTGCCGTGCGCAGCACATTCTCCACACCGTCCGGCGTATGGGCATAATCCACGATGACCGAAAAATCCTGCCCCTCCTTCACCAGCTCAAACCGCCCCGGCACACTGACAAAATCCTGCAAGGTCCCTTGGATGACATCCGGCGAAATGCCCTCTGCCAAAGCTGCCCCCACCGCGGACATGACATTGTACACATTGAAGATGCCCGTGATGTGAAGCTGCAGATCCATACTTCCAAAGTCCCCGGACAGCCGGAACCTCGCACCGCTGGGAAGGACCTGGATATCCTCCGCCCGCAGATCCGCCGCCCCGTCAATGGCATAGGTCAGATGCTTGCATTTCGCATGGGCCAGCATGGTCTCCCCCGCCCCATCATCGATGTTCACCACAGCGGTCTTGCCCTGCTTTTTCCCATCTTTTGCTAAAATCTCGAACAGCTTTGCCTTGGCCAGCTTGTAGTTCTCCAGTGTCTTATGGTAATCCAGATGGTCCTGGGTGAGATTCGTGAAGACGGCGGTGTCGAACTCGATGCCCGCCACCCGGTTCTGGTCCAGGGCATGGGAGGAAACCTCCATGACCACATAGTCCATGCCCTTGTCCCGCATCATCGCCAGGAGATTCTGGAGCTCCACCACATCCGGCGTCGTATTGTGGATGGGAAGGGTCTCTTCCTCCACCATGATCTGGATGGTACCGATGAGTCCCACCTTGAACCCCGCATTCCGCAGAATGGCCCGGGTGATATAGCTCGTCGTCGTCTTGCCATTGGTTCCCGTGATGCCGATGACCCGCATGGACCGGGCAGGATAATCATGGAAGAAAGGCACGATGACATCCAGTGCCTCATTGAGCTCCGGAACCTTGAGCACTGCCATCCCCTCAGGCGGTTCAACATCCCGGGTGGTGAGGATTGCTGCCGCTCCCTGAGCAGCCACCTGCGGAATGAAATCGTGTCCATCCACATGAATGCCGGGAATGCAGACGAAGAGCCCGCCCTTTCCCACCTTGCGCGAATCACGTTCTATTCCGGTGATTGCAGCATCCCTGCTGCCGATCACCTCAGCGCCCTTTACCAGCGCCGCCAACTCACCGATTGTTTTCATGCCATTCTCTCCTCATCTATCCAGCGCACATATGCTGCGCTATCACAATCCTTCAACTTTTACTATGAAATCTTAGCGAGTCAAGCCCGAAGGGCGCGGAATCGGTTAGATTTCGTGTAAGGGCGTAGTGCGAAACACCGTTTCGCACGAAGTTTACATAACAAAGTGCTTCTTCTCTCAGGGAACAAGAAAAGAAGCACACAAACTACCTATGTTCATTATTTCTCACGGGTAAAATAAACCGCAGTCGGCACCTGCATGCCCAAATCATTCTCCGCAATGGACTTGATCCTGTCCGGTGCTTTCAGCCGCGCAATCTCGATGCGCAAGCGCTCGTTCTCCTGTTCCAGCGTCTGTGCCTTCTGCTGGGTATCCACAAGGACATAGCCCCTGCTGGCACTGATGCCGCTTCGTATGGTAACAGCCATTGCCAGCACGGTAAAGAGAATGAACGCCGTGCGGCAACGGGAACGCAAGGGCTTGTTCAGAAGCGTCTGCGCCCTTTGCGCCGGGTGTGGCTTTACGAGTACAGGTTTCTTCCTCGGTTGTTCTTCCACATACTCCGGATATTCCTCGTAATCATATTCATCTTCCCAACGTTTTGCAAGCATCCTGGTTCCCCCCCATATTTCCTCTCAACTTCTCGGCAATGCGCAGTTTGGCGCTCTTGGAACGCGAATTGCGCTCCAGCTCCTCCGCTGCGGCAATAATGGGTTTGCCAAGAATACGGATTTCCGGTTGATGATGACAGACACAGACAGGCAGTTCCGGAGGACAGATGCAGCCACGGCTCATCTCTTTGAGCACATGTTTGGCGATGCGGTCCTCCAAAGAATGAAATGTAATGATTGCGATGCGTCCCCCCGGCTTCAGATGCGCCACAGCAACCCGAAAAGCCTTCTCCAGAATGCCCAGCTCATCATTCACCTCGATGCGGATGGCCTGGAACACCCGCTTGGCAGGATGCCCGCCGGCTGCCTGACGCACGGCCTTCGGAACCGCCCTGCAGATGATGTCCACCAGCTCGCCTGTGGTCCTGACAGGTTTTTCCTGCCTTGCTTTCACGAGGAAGGAAGCAATGCGCTTCGACCACCGCTCCTCACCGTATTCCTGAAAAATACGTGTAAGCTCATCTTCCCCATAGCAATTGACCACATCGTATGCGGAAAAGGAATTTCCCGCATCCATGCGCATGTCGAGAGGAGCATCCTGCATATAGGAAAACCCTCTCCCCGCTGTATCGATTTGATGGGAGGACACCCCCAGATCAAAGAGGATGCCATCTGCCTCAACGATGCCCTTTGCCTTCAGGATATCCTCCAAATGACGAAAATTGTCATGGACGATGTCCACATGGCAGCGGGCGCTTTTCATCCTTTCCCCGGCTGCGGCAATCGCTGCCGCGTCTTGGTCAATGCCCAGGATGCGCCCCTCTGGTTCCAAGAGCTCGGCAATGCGGCTGGAATGCCCGGCCCCGCCAAGCGTACAGTCCACATACGTCCCGGCAGGATCTGTCACCAGTCCTTTCACGGTTTCCTCCAGCATAACACTGACATGATGAAACGCCATTGCCCATGAATCCCTCGGTTCCTGTCATCAAATTCCCAGATCAGCCAAATTCCCGGCAATCTCGGTCACGGCCGGATTTACTTCATCCGAATACTTCGTCCAGCTTTCCTTGTCCCAGAGCTCTGCACGGTTCATGACGCCCGTGAGCACCACATCTTTCTTGAGGTTGGCATAGCTCCTGAGATTCCCCGGCACGAGGAAACGACCCTGCTTGTCGCATTCCATCATCCTCGCCCCTGCAAAAAAAAACCGCACAAAGGCACGGGCCTCCGGCTTGGCAAGTGGCAGCTGGCGCAGCTTCGCCGAAAGGGCTTCCCATTCCGCCTGCCCATAGATGAACAGGCAGTTGTCCAGCCCCTTCGTCACAAAAAAGGTCTCCCCCAGCTCCGCGCGGAAGTCTGCCGGCATGATGACGCGGCCCTTTGTGTCGATTGTGTGCATGTATTCACCCATCAACATACCGCATTCACCACCCCGTAAACATTATAACCCACTTTTCACCACTTTGCACCACTTTATATTCTCTTTTATAACAAAAAAATCCTGCCTTGGCAAGAATTTTTTCTCTTCCATCCCTCTCAACTTTTTTGTTCCATGCCCGCTTTCCCTTGATTTTCCTTCACATTCGCGATAGAATAGAGCAGACCAATTAAATTTTTTGGCATCAAACTCTATTGTCTATAGGAGGGTTTATCTTGGAAGCAAATCGCGTCTACAATTTCAATCCCGGCCCCGCCACACTTCCCCTGGAAGTCCTGAAAGAGGCTCAGGCCGAATTCCTGAATTTCCGGAACAGCGGCATGTCCATCCTGGAAATCAGCCACCGCGCCAAACAGTATGACGAGGTGCACAACCAGGCAAAGGCCGACATCAAAGAGCTCATGGGGCTCGGCGATGACTACGATGTCCTCTTCATTCAGGGCGGCGCCAGCCAGCAGTTCTGCATGATTCCCCTGAATTTCGCCTCGAAGGAGCATCCGGGCAACTATGTCCTCTCCGGAAGTTTCGCCACAAAGGCCTACAAAGAGGCACAGATTCTGGGCGTCGGTGAGGTTTCCGCTTCCAGCAAGGATGTGGATTTCCGCCACATTCCTGCACAGGACGAGCTCAAGATCAACCCCCAGGCCGCCTATCTGCATCTCTGCTACAACAACACCATCTACGGAACGGAGTTCCACTACGTACCGGACACGAAGGGGGTCCCCCTCTTCGCCGACATGTCCTCGGACATCCTCTCCCGTCCCATTGACTTCCAGAAATTCGACTTCATCTATGCGGGCGTCCAGAAGAACCTCGGCCCTGCCGGTGTCGCTCTCGTGGTGGCGAAGAAGAGCCTCATCGAGAAGAGCCCGGAGAACCTCTCCACCATGTTCCGCTATGACACCTTCTTCAACAAGAATTCCCTCTACAACACGCCGCCCGCCTTCTGCATCTACATGGTGGGCAAGGTGGCTGCATGGATCAAGTCCCAGGGCGGCCTTTCCGTCATGGAAGAGCGCAACCGCAAGAAGGCGAAGCTCGTCTACGATGCCATCGACAATTCCAACGGCTTCTACAAGGGCCATGCCGACAAGGACAGCCGTTCCTTCATGAACGTCACCTTCCGCCTCCCCAGCGAGGAACTGGAGAAGAAGTTCGTGGCCGAGGCACTGGAGAACCAGTTGAGCGGCGTCAAGGGCCACCGTTCCGTGGGCGGCATGCGCGCCTCCATCTACAACGCCATGCCCTATGAGGGCTGCGAGGCTCTGGCCAGCTTCATGGAGAAATTCCGCAAGGCAAACGCATAAACGCACCAAAATGATATGCTCCCCCTGGGATGGCAGGCTTGCTTTTCACCCTCATCCCAGGGGGAGCATTTTACAATGAAAACTCTTCCGGAAAGGCGGTCTCCCCATGGAACTCATCCTGTTTCTTCTGATGGGCATCGGCGTTGGTGTCTTCGGCTCCCTCGTGGGTGTCGGCGGCGGTCTCATCTGTGTGCCCGTGTTCATCTTCTTCCTGTCGGCGGGGGGCATCTATCCCTATTTCAGCACGGCAGCGCAGATTACCGGCACCTCCCTTGTCATCGTCCTGGCCAATTCCCTCTCGGGGGCGCTGGCCTATATGCGGCAGAAGCGGGTCTTCTTCCATGCCGCCATTCCCTTCGCCCTTGCCACCCTGCCCGGTGCCTTCCTCGGCTCCTACATCGTGGACAGGTTCTCCGTCGGCATGCTGAACCTTTACTACGGCATCTTCATGGGCTGCATGGCAGTCATCATGTACTGGAATGCCACCCACGCGAAACATACGGACGTGCTGGAACTCCCAAAGGATTTCCGCTACAACCGCAAGATCGGTATCGCTGCCAGCATGGGGGTTGGCTTCCTTTCCAGCATCTTCGGGGTGGGAGGCGGCATCATCCACGTCCCCCTCATGGTCTACCTGCTGGATTTCCCCGTCCACATCGCCACGGCCACCTCCTGCTTCATTCTTGCCGTCTCTGCCCTGGGCGGTGTCGCCACCCACGTTTTTCTAGGTCACGTCATATGGATCCCCGCCCTCTGCATCAGCATCGGTGCTGCCGTCGGTGCCCAGATCGGCGCAAGGATCTCCCGCAAGACCCGTTCCAGAACCATCCTCGTCCTTCTGGCAGCAGCCATGCTGTTCGTGAGCATCCGCCTGATCCTGTCCGGCAGCACCAGTTGATTTTTCATGATTCCATACATGCAAAAATCCTGATGGCCTCTCTCGCCATCAGGATTTTTTATGTCTTATTCATTCTTCTCTTCAGTTTTTGGTTCAACGACACTCACATGATTCTTCCCTTGCCGCTTCTTGGCATCGTAGAGTGCCCCATCCGCGCGGCTGAACAGGCTCGCAGCATCATCCTCCGGTGTCGCCTCGGTAACACCAATGCTCGTAGTGATATGCTTCCCGTCCGGCAGGATATCCACTCCCGATACGTTTTCCCGCACGCGCTCGGCAATCTTGGCTGCGGCATTCACATCAATGCCTGCGAGAATGACGAAAAATTCATCTCCGCCCCAGCGTCCCGGCGCATCCATACGCCTGGTATTCTTGCGGAGCACATCCGCCACAAGCTTCAATGCCTCATCCCCGACGGCGTGCCCATAATTGTCATTGATTCCCTTGAAATCGTCAATATCCATCATGATGACCGACAAGGGCTGCCTGGACACCTTGGAAACCTCCAGGGAACGCTCCAATACTGCCTCCAGCTCGCCACGGTTCAGCAATGCCGTCAGGCGGTCCATCTGCGCCAGCTGGGCCAGTCCCTGATTCACCGTCTCCAATTCCTGGGAAGTTGACTTGATGAAATGAACCATATGCCGCATGACATGCGTCTGCCAGCTGAACTTCGCCGGAGTGGGGGGCAGCGGGTCCGCAAGTTTCTCCGTGGGCTCGCCTTCCCGCATGCCCAGGAGCTCCAGTGTCATATTGGAGATGAAAAGCTCCTTCCCCTCGCGGCGAAGCTCGCCAAAGGAATAGAAGCCGGAAAAGGGCGCGAGCTCGCGGCAGGCATCCAGTTCCGCACCGATATCCCCACCGAGCAGGAACCATCTCGCCACACAGCTCGTCAGGAAGATCCCCTGGGGGCGGAACAGCCGCATCTTCTTTCGCAGCTCCCTGGCCTTTTCAAGGATGCCCTCCGGGTCGCCATAGGCAAAATGCAGGTGGTCCCCCACCCGGATATTTGCATTGAACACCACAGCGCCATCACCGCGGCAGCTGCGGGGATGCCGCGCCAGCGTCTTTTCCCCGCGCTCGAAATAAACGGGAAAGGTCAATGCCTCCCATGCAAAATCTTCGTTGTTCTTGATGCCCAGATACTTCTCATAGGCCTTTATGGCCGGAGCATTATCAATCTCCGTGACGACACAGGGGCCATCCATCCCCGTGACAACCATATCCCTGCCAAGGGCCTCCCATCCAAAACTCTCCAAGGAATTCACATGCAGATCTTTTCCGCGCAAAACAAGGGCTGCCACTCCGGAAGTTATGACATCATCCGCTGTAAAGACACACCCCTGGTGCCCCAAGTAATCCTCATCGGTCATACCACCGAAAAACTGGATTTCCTGGGGAGCTTCTGACAGTTTCTCCAGAATATCCAGGATATCCAGACTGCTGTCCACCAGAAGCAATCCCACTGCCTTGACATCTTCCATGCCCTGCAGACGCTCCAACAGGGACTGCCCGATTTCCCCGCTGCTCAGGAAGCGGCTCGGAAAGGCCACAACCTCCGCGCTGGCTTCCTCAAAGAGATTAAAGGTCACAGAAACACCATATTCAATAATGAAGTCATCTGCAACACTCAGTGCTGCAAAGCTTCCAATGATGTGCGCATCCGGCAGGAACCCATGGAGCTTTTGCACCATGTCCTCCATGTTCACCCGGTTCATCTTTGTGCCGAACACGGTAACGAGAATCGAGGAAATCGCAGGAATCTTTGCCATTTTCCGGCTGGCATCCTGCAGCATATCCATGAACTCGTTATTGGTTCTCACCACATACGTCAGTTGTTTCATTCCGTCACCTCCTTGTCCCAAAAAGTCTCACAGGTAATCTTATCACAACACTGAAATAAGTCAAGATTTCCCAAGTAAACTCCACACAAGGAAACGGGAGGCCCCCACACGGGAACCTCCCTGCTCCTGGAATCTTCTTTATTTCTTTGCAGCGGCATCCCAGCCCGTCTGCAATGCCTTCATGTTCTGCTCCACCGTATGGGGCGGCACACGATGGGCCACGGACTCCTTGACCGTCTCAAAGTTCACCAGGCCTGTGAGATGCGCAATTGCCCCCAATGCCACGATATTGGCAAAGAGCGACTTGCCGACCTGCTCCACCGCCAGCTTCGTGATGGGAATGCGGATGACATTCGGGAAATCCGGCGGCTCGGGCACGAGATCGGTATCGAGCACCAGAAGCCCATCCGGTTTCAGATCCGTATAGTATTTGTCAGCAGCCTTCTGCGTCATGGCAAGGACAATATCGGGCTGCTCCACATGGGGATGATAGATGGGCGCATCATCGATGATGACCTCGGCCTTCGAGGCCCCACCGCGCGCCTCCGGCCCATAGGACTGGGACTGCGCCGCTTCCTTGCCCTCTGCCACGGCAGCCTCGGCAAAGATGATGGCCGCCGTAATCACGCCCTGCCCGCCGGAGCCGGACAACCTGAGCTGTTTTCTCATGACTTCTTTCCCCCTATCCTCTGAATGAGCCCCTCATAGGCATTGCCGTAATCTTCATAGCTGCTGTCGAGGAAGACACCGATGGGGAATTTCTCGCTGGTCTTCTGCTCCTCCGGCATCTTGTCCCATGCCGCTTTCATGACAGCGTTGTCCCGCATCCAGGCCAGCATGTCCGCAGGGCTTCCCATCTTGTTCTTGCGTCCGTAGGCCGTGGGGCACTGCACCACTGCCTCGATGAAGGAGAATCCCTTGTTCCGGATGCCACCGGAAATCATGTCCGTGAGGTGCTTCACATGGAAGGCTGTGGAACGTGCCACATAGGTGGCTCCCGCCGCCCCTGCCAGATCGCAGGCGTTGAAGGGACGGTCCACAGAGCCGTAAGGCGCAGTGGTGGCCTTCTTGCCCGTAGGAGTCATAGGAGATGCCTGGCCTCCCGTCATGCCGTAGATATTGTTGTCGAAGAGCACCACCGTGAGGTCCACATTCCTGCGGCAGCCATGGATGAAGTGATTGCCACCGATGGCGGTGCAATCGCCGTCCCCCGTGATGACGATGACATTGAGCTCGGGATTGGCAAGCTTCACGCCTGTGGCAAAGGGAACGGCACGGCCGTGAGCCGTGTGCAGGGTGTCAAAGTCCATGTAGCCGGAGGCGCGGGAAGAGCAGCCTATGCCGGACACAATGACGGTGTTGTCCTGGTTGAGACCCTCTTTCTCAATGGCCTGAACGATGGCCTTCATGACAATGCCGTTTCCGCAGCCGGGACACCAGAGATGCGGCAGGCGGTTCTGGCGAAAATATTTTTCATAGCTTCTTTCCATTACGCATCCCTCCTTGCACACATTTCATCAATTGCCGCTTCGATTTCCTTCGGTTCAAAGGATTTCATATTATACTTCCCGCAGAGTTCCACAAGGCATTTTCCCTGGGCAGCGCGGCGCACCTCATGAACGACCTGCCCATAGTTGAGCTCTGCCACCAGGATGCCCTTGACCTTTGCCGCCAGCTGCTCAATGACCTTGTCCGCAAAGGGCCAGATGGTCATGAGACGCAAAAGGCCGACCTTCTTCCCGGCCTCGCGGGCATTCCTGACCGCCTCGTAAGCCGTACGGGCCGTACCGCCGAAGGCAACCACGGCATATTCTGCATCCTCCATGAAATACTCCTCGGTATGGATGATTTCGTCCCCTGCACGCGCAATCTTCTCATGCAGACGGCGAATGGATTCCTCCGTCACCTTCGGGCTGCCCACAGGGAAGCCCGTGGCGTCATGCAGGAGTCCTGTCACATGGATATGATAGCCCTTGCCGAAATCTGCCACATTCGGCACGAGATCCTCATCGGGCTCATAGGGCTCATAACCCTCCGCCCGGGTCTTCTTCGGCTTGCGCCGCTCGTAAACCTCCACGCTGTCGGGAAGCTCCACCTTCTCGCGAAGATGCCCAATGATCTCGTCCATCAGCAGGATAACCGGCGTGCGGAACCGCTCGGAATAGTTCACTGCCATCACCGTGGCATCATAGGTCTCCCGAACGCTCCAGGGAGCCAGGGCAATCATGGGATGGTCGCCATGGGTTCCCCAGCGCACCTGCATGACATCCGCCTGGGAAGGCGCTGTCGGCTGTCCCGTGGAAGGGCCCACGCGCTGGACATTCACGAGAACACAGGGAATCTCCGCGCATGCAGCATAGCCGATGAGCTCCTGCTTCAGCGAAAAACCCGGGCCGGAAGTCGCATCCATGGATTTCAGTCCTGCAAGGGAGGCTCCAAGGATGGCGCCCATACTGCCGATCTCGTCCTCCATCTGGATAAATTTCCCGCCATACTGGGGCAAAAGCTTTGCCATGGTCTCTGCAATCTCTGTGGATGGCGTAATGGGATACCCCGCAAAGAAGCGTACCCCTGCAGCAATCGCGCCCTCCGCGCAGGCCTCATTCCCCTGCATTAGTCTTGCCTTGCTCATTTCGCCGCCTCCTTCTTGTCCACGAAAATCGCATAATCCGGGCAGCGCAGCTCGCACTGGCCGCAGGCAATGCACGCCTCACCATTCACGACCTGTATCTTGCCCAGTTCATCCACTGCCAGCACCTTCTTGGGGCAAAAGGCAGCGCAAATACCGCATCCCTTGCACCGTTCCAGCTTGATGGTGATGTCTGACTTCATCGCAGTCCCTCCTATTTGCACAGGATTCCATGCATCATATACTATCTATGCATAGAACATATGCCAATCTTGTAATACACCATAACATCATAACAGATATGACAAAAAAAATCCACCCTTTTTACAGGATGGATATGTATACACAAGAAAATCAATAGCGCAGGGATTCTTTTCGTCCTTCCCATGCTATTCTTGAATCAATCCGTCTTCTCCTCGCTGGTAGGGAAGTATTTTGCCTCCCCGCTCTCGATGTAAAGCAGGAACTTGTTGATTTCATCCCCGCTCCATCCTTTGGCCTGAAGCCACAGTATCAGCCGTGCCACTTCCTGCATGTTCATGTCGTCCCCTCCTTTCAAAGCTTTTAATAGTGCGGGTGTTCTTTGACATATTCCACATGTTGCGCTCCTTAAAAACCACATGCCAATTCCGGCTTTTCATTTACTTGTGGATCCTCTTTCCCTATTATATTTTATCACTCATTAGAGGATAAGACAACGCGACAAAAGTCAAGAAAGCGGGTTCACTTCCGATAATGTTTGTTATCAGCCCTTGACTAATTGGAAACAATAGGGCAAGAATCCAGAATTTCCAAGGGTTCATGGGTTTCTGACAATGCTTATTACTGGAAACAATAGGCCGTTTTCGGCAAAATTTCCCAAAATCTTTTCCCAGAGGACAAAATACGACGGAATCCAAGGACAAAAATCCCAATCGTCCCATCCATGGAAATGCTGGCACGATACTTGCGTACGTTTTTTCGAATTGCCAAAGTCTTGCAAAGGTGGTATAATCCAGACAGGCAAAAGGAGCGTATTGCATAGCGTCCAAAAACAGAAACCCCGCAGGGAGTACCAGTCCCTACGGGGTTTTTGCTGTTCACGGCACAGCACAGCCGGGGCAGGTTACTCCAAGAACGAGAGAAGCACGTCCAGCCACTTGCAGACATAATAGGCAGTTATGCCCGCCATGACGGCTTCCAGAAAAGAGCGTATATTCATAGCGTCCCCCCTTCCTGTTGCCAGTATAGGGTGGAGCAACACAGATATTATAACATAGCAAAATGCTGTTAGCGTCGGGGGATTTTAGCCACAGAGCGACAGGCGATTTTCGCCCGACGCTAACACCACCTACGACAAGGATTTCAAAAAATACAATCGACAGCTGCAAGAAGCATCGAAAGAAGCCCCACCACAGGGCAGGACGCTGCCGGACAATCTCACGGCATTGCTTGCCGTGGATATAGAGAGCGTCTATTGCCAATTATCCGTGGAAGGTAAAAAGAAATTCTGGCATGCCATACTGTACAGGATCGACGTTGCCCATTATGAGAAGGGCAGGGGCGGGCGGAAGGAGTACCGCCTCACCTTCCTTTGAGCATAACAAAAAAGCCCGCAAGACGTTGAATTTTCAAGGTTTTGCGGGCTTTCGCCGTGCGCCCTCAGTAGCGTGGATCTTCAATCCTCGTAATGTCCCTTGCAGGAGAGAATGGTTATTGTGTCATTGGAAACTTGATACACAAGCCTGTTTGCATGGTCAATCCTTCGGCTATACTTGCCTTTTTCATGCTTCATCTTTTCAGGCTTCCCAGTCCCCTTCATGGCTCCGTCTCTTTCAATGCTCTTAATGAGTTCGTTGATTTTCTGCCATGTCTTCCTGTCGCTGGATTGCCAGGCTATGTAATCAGCAAAGGCAATGTCAGAAAACACCTTAGGCATTGATAAAACGCTCCCATTCTTCATCCGAGAATTTTACCACATTGCCCTGGTTGATTTGTTCCTCAGACTTTCTTAGCTTGGCAATATATTCTGCATTGCGTGCGGCTTTCAGTATCGCCTCGCGGGAAAACTGCTCTATGCTGACATTGCCGGCGGTGGCCTGCTGCTGTATGAGCTGGATATCAGCAGGGGTAAAGTCTATGGTAATTGACATGGCGGCCACTCCCTCCCACACTTTAGTAACGTGGATTTTTACGAACGTACTCCACGGGACGCGACCAGTCCACATGGACCTGCGTCTCGTTCCAGAGCCTGGTCAATGCCAGCTTGAAACTCTCCTCATCTGCCAGGGGATCCACCAGTTCCTTCGTGAAGTCCATCAGGGTCTCATGAGGTATGCCCATCTCGTGCTTCGCTGCCAGATACTCCTCCGTCAGCCGCTTGCCTTCCTCATTCGCCAGCACCACATTCGCCTTCTTCTCCGGCGCACTGTACTCGATATATCCCAAATCCCTGCCATAGCTGATTGCCACGCTGTATGTAATCTCCATCAATGCCCACCCTTTCATGAAATGATGTCTTTTGATTATTTATAATTATAACAGGGGATTCAAATTTTGCCAAAGGCAAAATATACCCGATTTTTTTAAGAAATTGCCAAAATTTTTGCTGATATGCCATAAATCCAGTGTTGTCAAGACTTGCGCCCATTCTTTTTTTATGCTATGATACTTCTAAAGAAGGAACTGCCTGGGATGTGCGTGGACTTTCATATATGTCTAACCTACATTTTTTACAGGGAATCCGATTTGAATCCGACGGATGCTGGATCGTCTCGAACGAATAGCAGAAAGCGGACTTAGGATACCCACCTGCGAGTCGCAGGTTCTAGACATAAGAGAGGAACGGCATCCTGGACCCCTTTCTTGGAAGGGATTGCTGACAGAGGTACGGCAGTCCCTTTTCTCGACACTTTCAAAGAACAGCCCCGGCATCTGGCCGGGGCTGTTTTTTGCGCTTTCATCAAATTTCCTGTGCCAGCCGTTCCGCCAACAGCGTATAACGTTTCCGCGTGCGGTCATTCATCACTGCCGTATGGAGTGCCGCCCGGGAACCCAGGAGAATCACGAGTTTCTTTGCCCGCGTCACTGCCGTGTAAAGCAGATTCCTCTGGAGCATGATATGATGGCCGGGCACCAGGGGCAGCAGGATGACGGGATACTCGCTGCCCTGACTCTTGTGGACGCTCATGGCATAGGCCAGCTGCAGTTCGACCAGCTCGCTCCGCTCGTAGTCCACCGCCTGCTCCTCGCTGTAGCGCACGGTGACATGGTCTTCCTCCATCGCCGTGATAAACCCGATATCCCCGTTGAACACCTGCTTCGTATAATTGTTCTTCGTCTGCATGACCTTGTCCCCCAGGCGAAAGACCTGGACGCTGTTCACGAACTCCGGTTTCTCCGGCGACCTCGGGTTGAGCGCTGCCTGCAGACGGCGGTTCAGATTGTCCACCCCGCAGTCCTGCCGATGCATGGGGGAGAGCACCTGAACATCGGACAAGGGCGAAAATCCCATGCGCGGCAGAACATTGATACAAAGCTCCACGATCATGTCCGCAGTCCTGGCAGAATCATTGTTCTCAAGAAAGCGGAAATCCCCCTGGGGCGAGCATTGGGGAAGCCGCCCCCCGTTGATGGCATGGGCGTTCCATACGATGGTGCCCGCCCCGTCCTGCCGGAATACCTCTGTCAGGCAGACGCTCGGAATGACACGGGAACGCAGGATGTCCTTGAGCACAGAGCCGGGCCCCACCGCCGGCAGCTGGTCAACATCCCCCACGAGGATCACATGGCATCCATCGGGCACGGCTTCCAGAAAATGCTGCATGAGAACGATATCCATCATGGAAACCTCATCCAATATGATGGCATCCGCCTCCAGCTGCTCATCGGAATCCTTGGCGAACACGGAGCCCCCGTCCTGCTGCCCGCCGCCCTGGGCCTCCAGGAGGCGATGCACCGTCATCGCCTTTCGGCCTGTCGCCTCCGCCAGACGCTTCGCCGCCCGTCCCGTCGGCGCTCCCAACAGGATTTCCAGCCCCTGGGCCTCCAGCATCTCAAGCATTCCCCGAACCACCGTGGTCTTTCCCGTGCCCGGGCCTCCCGTAAGCACAAAGATTCCATGCACCAAAACGGCAGCCATGGCCTCCCTCTGCTTGTCGGCAAGCTCCATTCCCGTACTTTTTTCCCATTCTTCCACAAGATGGAACGGCTCCTCCACGGCCAGAGGCTCCGCCGCCCTTTGCAGATAAAGCAGCTTCTCCGCCGTCTTTTTCTCCGCAACATAGAGCCAGGAAGGATAAATGAGATTCTTCCCGCCCATGTATTCCACCGCCAGGCGGTTCAAGGAGAGCTGTTTCTTCAAAACCTTCCGAACATTTTCGGCATCCACCTGCAGAAGTTTGGCCGCTCTTTCCACCAGGGCGCCATCGGGGATGCAGCAATGCCCCGAAAGGGAAATCTGCTGCAGGGCGTAATCAATCCCCGCGGCAACCCGTGCCCCATCGTTTTTCTCCACACCGATGCTTGCGGCGATGGAATCCGCCGTCAGGAAGCCGATGCCCTCCACCTCCTGGGCCAATTGGTAGGGATGGTTTTCCAGCACATCGATGGCAAAGGAGCTGTACTGCTTGAAGATGCGCGCCGCATAGGAGCCGGACACGCCATGTTCCTCCAGCCACAGCATGATGTCCCGGAGCTCCGACTGCTGCCTGTAGGATGCCGCAATCTTCTCTGCCGTCTTCTTTCCTATTCCGGGAACCTGCTGCAAAAGATGGGGCTTTTTCTCGATGATATCCAGTGTATCCGCACCGAACTTTGCCACGAGCTTCTGCGCCATGACGGGGCCGACCCCCTCAATGACACCGGAAGCGAGAAAACGCTCGATGCCCTCCACACTGGAAGGCGCCGCGATCTTCATGCCCGTCGCCTTGAACTGGTCTCCGAAGCGCGGATGCACCACCCACTGCCCCCTGAGATGCACCTGCTGTCCCACCAGAGGCGGCACCGAATTCACCGTGACACTCACGCGCCCATGCTGTTTCAGGGGGCGCAGGCGAAACACGGAAAACCTGCCGTCATCGCTGGCAAAGACAATGCTGTCCACAACCCCCTCAAGTTCCTCTGCCGTTTCCATTCCCGGCAGGGCATCCTGCGTCACCATAAATGCGCCCCTTTCACGTCAGGCTTTCCGTAAGCCGCTCCCATTTTGCGTAGCGTTCCTCAATTTCCTTTTCCTTTGCCGCATAGACCTCGGCAATCGCCTGGCTCTTCGCGGGATCCGCCTGCAGCTCCGGCTGGTTTATCTCGAACTCCAGACCCTTGAGCTCCGCCTCCGCCATGGCGATTTCTGCCTCCGCCCTCTGGATTAGCTCCTGTTTCTTCGCCTCACTCATGCCTTGAAAGGCACTGCGCTGTGGCTGTTCTTTCTTCCCGCGCTCTTCCGAAACGTCCTTTTCCGACGAGATAGGCTTCCTGTCTTCTGCCGCAACCTTCTGTTCCCTGAGGGCAGTCTTTTCCTCCTCCTGCTCCTGAAGCTCCTCCTCTTTCTTCATGCGGTAATAGCTGTAGCCCCCACCGTACTCCGTGAGCCTGCCATGCTCCAGTTCCAGGGTGCAGTTCGCCACTTTGTCGAGGAAATACCGGTCATGGGACACGACCAGAAAAGTGCCGGGAAAGGCCATGAGTGCCTCCTCCACAGCCTCCTTCGCAGGGATGTCCAGATGGTTGGTCGGTTCGTCCAGCACGAGGAAATTCGCCCCTGTAAGCATGAGTTTCAAAAAAGCCAGCCGCGACTGTTCCCCGCCCGAAAGCTCCCCGATGCGGCGATAGACCTCATCGCCATGAAAGAGGAAGGCTCCCAGGTACTTGCGCGCCTGCTCCTCGGTGATGCCGTACTCATAGAGGATCTCATCGAGAACCGTGTTCTCCGGATGCAATCCCTCATGCTGCTGGGAGAAATACCCGGGCTTCACGCGGCTGCCGAGCTTCACACGGCCCCCCGTCGCCTCCAGTTCCCCCAGGAGGATCTTCAACAGTGTCGTCTTGCCCGCCCCGTTGGGCCCCACAAGAGCGACACCGTCCCCCTTGCGGATGAGCAGGTCCACATGGGAAAAGAGCTCCTGTTTGCCAAAGCCCATGGAGACATCCTCCATCTCGGCCACCCGCTGGGCGCACTCCGGCGGCGCATTCAAGGCAAAATAATTGAAAGTGGCTGCCTCCGGTGGCAGGACAATGCGCTCCAGGCGATTGAGCTGGCTCTGCCGCCCCCTCGCCTGCTTGGACTTGATGCCCGCCCGGTAGCGCCGGATGTATTCCTCCGTCTTCCGGATGTGCTCCTGCTGCTTCTCATAGGCGGACTGCAGGGCGGCACGCCGCTCCGTCTTCACCTTCATGAAATACGTATAGTTCCCCTCATAGCTCGTGACCGTCTTCCCCGCCAGTTCGATGATACGTGTCGCCACCCGGTCCAAAAAGAAACGGTCGTGAGAAATGATGAGAACTCCACCGCGATAGTTCGCAAGGAACCCTTCCAGCCATTCGATCATCTGGATGTCCAGATGATTGGTCGGCTCGTCCAGAAACAGGAAATCCGGCTCCCGAAGAAGCGCCTTCGCCAGGCAGATGCGCGTCCTCTGCCCTCCGGAGAAATGGCTGACTTCCTTCCCGAAGTCTTCCTCCGTGAAGCCAAGGCCGAAAGCGATGCGGCGGATGCGGCTCTCGTAGTCATAGCCGCCCAGGATCTCAAACCGCTCCACAATGCGGCCGTACTGCTCCAACGCATCGGCATCGTGATCCATGCCGATGCTCTTTTCCAGTTCCTTCTTCCGCTCTCCCAGCTCTATGATATCCTCAAAGGCCCTCCTGAATTCCTCGTAAAGGGAACCTTCCCCGAATTTCGCCTGCTGCTCCACATAGCCAACGGTATCCGCGCTGTCGAACTGGATACTTCCCGCATCATACTCCTCCTGCCCCAGAAGGATGCGCATAAGCGTCGTCTTTCCTGCCCCGTTCGCTCCCACGAACCCCACCTTGTCGCCCCGCGTCACCTCGAACCGGACATCATGGAACAATTCTTCTATGCCAAAGGATTTTGCCAATCCCTGAACCTTCAACTTTCCCAAAGCTTCCCCTCAATTTCCCTGTTTTACATAATCGCGCCCGATATTGACCACGGCCTGGTTCTTTCCACCCCCGTCCATAATGATGCACTGGAAAGGCATGCCATAGAACACATCTGTATTGCGGCTCGATGTGGTAATCGTCGTCTGTTCCTTCGAATCCGTCTTTCCCGTCTCCACACCGGAAATGACAAAGCCCTTGCGCTGAAGGATGCCTGCCACCTCGGCACCGGCACCATTGATGCCGCTGGAGTTGATGACCATGACCGATATCTCCTCCGGTTTCATGGGTTTATCATCCGCCTCCCGCACTGCATCCCTGGTAGCCTTTTCTTCGGCCTTCTCCTGTGTGCTCTCCACCGCACTGGCAATCTGTATGCCCTTCGGCAGATCCTTCTCATACTCCTCCTGAGCCTGCTCCGCCGATGCGAGAAGTTCCTCCGTCACCGGCTCTCCCAGGGCTTCCGCCATGAACTTCCTGAGTTCCTTGATATCCGGAATCCAATAGCTGACATCCTCGAAAAAGGCCGGCCTGCCCGGAACCATCTGCGCACTGACCCCATGGTCATGCACCTGCTTCAATTCGTTGGCAAAGGCCAGAAGCTCCGCCAGGGACATGTCCGTCTCCAGTGCCTTGCCAACCTCTTCCACCACTCCGGGCAGCCGCGGCAGTATCTGCGGCGAGATCACCTTTTCAAGAACCGCCTTCATGAACTTCTGCTGGCGCCCGATGCGCCCAATGTCCCCCTCGCCGTCGCGATAGCGCACATACTGGATGGCACGTTCCCCATCCAGATGCTGCTCTCCCGGATAAAGATCGATGATGAGGCCGCCGTCATCATCCCAAGGGTCCTCATAATACATCCGTTTCTCCACATCGATATCCACGCCCCCGATGGCATCAATGATGCGCTCGAAGGCCTTTGTGTCAATGAGCAGATAATGATCCATCGGCACACCCAGAAGGCTTTCCACGGCACTCCGGGAAAGTTTGTGCCCCCCGTAGGCATAGGCATGATTGATCTTATCGTAGCCATTTCCCTCGATCTTCACGCGGGTGTCCCGGGGAATGGACAAAAGAGAACCCTTCCCCTCATTCTCATCCAGGGATGCTACCATGAGCGTGTCGCTGCGTCCGGCATCATCCTCCCGCCGGTCCACACCAAGAATCATCACATGGACGATATGCTGCTTTTTCCCAAAATCCAGCTCACCGACCCATTTCTCCTGCTGTTTCCCAAAATGCGCTCCCGCGGCTGCCACCAAAATGATGAGCAAGGCAGCAACCAGCCACTTCACTCTTGTATAATTGCGATTCTTCCGGCGCGTCTTTCGCATGACAAATCTCCTTTAATGCAGGGTGTGTTAATCCTAGGACAGTATAGCAAATATCCTCTTTCTCTGCAATAACGGCAACCCCTCAAAAGTCCAATAAATTGTGGAGAAAATCCATCATAAACGCCTTTAAGTTTTCATAAAATTCATGTATAATATAGATATGATTGACATTTTTCAAGGGGTGTTATTCTTGCTAAGCATACCTGTCAAGAATCTCAAGGAAAATATGGTTGTTTCCCAAAGCATCTACAACAAGAGCGGCGGTGCCTATCTCGTCAAGGGACGCCCACTCACGGGACAGTACATCACTCGCCTGAAAAACCTTGGAATTCCTTCTGTGTCCGTCACTTCGACAAACCCAAAATTCCAACTGAGGCCCCCGGAGGACATCGTTCGGGAAGACACGAGGGTCAATGCCATCCAGCACGTCTGTACGGTTTTCGAAAACCTTTCCCAGACCGGGGAACTGGATACAGAGGCTCTTCAGGACGTCTCTGACCACATCATCCTCGATGTCATCCAGCGTCACGCAAACCTCGTGCAACTCACGGACATCCGCCTGCACGACACCTATACCTTCGCCCACAGCGTCAATGTGGCCGTCCTCTCGGCGGTGCTTGGGTTCCTCTGCCATTACAAGGAAAAAGAGCTTTCCATACTGACCCTTGGAGGGCTTCTCCATGACATCGGCAAGATCAAGATTTCCACCAAGATCCTCAATAAGCGCAGCCGTCTGGACAATGAGGAATTCTCCATCATGAAGAGCCACACTCTGGAAGGCGCCCACCGCATCCACGAGATGTGCATCATGCTGCCTTCCCCCAGTCTCCTCGCTGCCATCGCCGCCCAGCACCATGAGCGGATCGATGGGAAGGGTTACCCGCGCCAGATTGCGGGCAGCCAGATCCATCGCTTTGCGAAGATCGTTGCCATTGCCGACGTCTACGATGCCCTTACCAGCGAACGCCCCTACAAGAAAGCATATACTCCCTCCGTAGCCCATAACATCATGAAAAAGACGGGCCAGGGACAGTTCGACGAGGAACTTCTGACCCTTTTCTTCAACAACGTGGCCATCTATCCTGTCGGCACCGTCCTCAAGACCTTTTACGGGTACGGGATTGTCACGAAATGCGAGTTTGGGCATACGGAAACCCCCATCATCTGCCTCTTTGCCGACAAAAAGAAAAAGCCTCTCCCCAACCCGGTCCACATCAACCTGAAGGATGATGGCCCGGATGCCATCGAGCAGGAGATTTCCGGCATGGATCTCATGTACTTCACCCATGACCTCAACATCGACCCTTCCATCTATCTCACAGAAAATCAGGCCTCCCAAAAGAATACATAAATTTACTTTGAAATTTGCCTGGATTTGGGCTATGATATAGGAAATACGAATTTCCAAGGAGTGTTGAGCTTGTTACGCATACCAGTCAAAAAGCTCAAGGCAGGCATGGTCGTCTCCCAGAGCATCTACAACAAGACAGGCGGCAGCTATCTGGTCAAAGGACAGCCATTGACCGCCCAATACATCCAAAAGCTGAAGAAAATCGGGATTCCTTCGGTATCAGTCACTTCGACGAACCCGAACTTCAAACTTGCGCCGCCCGCTGATATCGTGCAGGAAACCACCCGTGTCAACGCCATCCAGCGCATCTCTGATGCTTTTCAGGATGTGGAGAATTCCGGGCATCTGGATGTGGATGCCGTGCAGAACGTATCTGACCACATCCTTCTCGATGTCATCCAGCGCAAGGAAAACCTCGTGCAGCTCACGGACATCCGTCTGCACGATACCTACACCTTCGCCCACAGCGTCAATGTGGCCATCCTCTCTGCCATGCTGGGGCTTCTCTGTCATTACACGAAGCAGGATCTCGCCTTGCTGACACTTGGGGCGCTTCTCCACGACCTCGGCAAGATCAAGATTTCCTTGAATATCCTCAACAAGACCAGCCGCCTCAACAACGAGGAATTTTCTATCATACAGAACCACCCCATGGAAGGTGCGCGCCGCATCCGCGAAATGGGAAGCCTGCTGCCTTCCCCTGCGATTCTCGCCGCCATCGCGGCGCAGCACCATGAGCATATCGACGGGAAGGGCTATCCCCAGCATTTGACAGGAGACAAGATCCATCGCTTTGCCAAGATCGTCGCCATTGCCGATGTCTACGATGCCCTCACCAGCGAGCGCCCCTACAAGAAGGCCTATACCCCTTCCATCACCCACAATATCATGGTAAACGTGAACAAGGGGCAGTTCGACACGAATCTCTTGAAGCTCTTTTTCAATAACGTGGCCATTTATCCTGTTGGCACACTCCTCAAGACCGTCTACGGTTTCGGCATCGTCACGAAATGCGAGTTCGGCCGGACAGAGACCCCCTGCGTCTGCATCTTTGCCAATACCGAAGGAAAGATGCTGGAGGATCCCGTTCGCATCGATTTAGAGAATGAGGGGCCCCGGGCCATCGAAATGGAGATTTCCGGCATTGAGCTTATGCATTTCATCCACGAGCTCGGCGTAGATCCCACCATGTATCTTACTGAAGAATAACATCATCACCGGAAAGGGGCGGATTCCCATGGCACAGTATTATGACGGCTGCCCGCGCTGCGGCAGGAAGGATTTCGGCGAGATTCTCCACTGCAAGCGTTGCGGCACGGATTTCTGCACGAAATGCAAGGGAAAGCGCCGCCTTCCGGACGGCACGGAATATGAGTGCTGCCCGCGCTGTGGTGCCGAAATGGATGACGATGACACGGTTCTCGTCGTCACCACCGAAAGGGAAAACGCCCGGAACAAACGATAATGCATGATGCAAAAAGGCCATCGCCGGCAACAGGAAGGACTGCTGCCGGCGATGGCCTTTTCCATGTTATTTTGTCTCTTTCTTCTCTTCCGTGTCTTTCTTGTCATTCTTGGGTGCGGACTTCGCATTCTTCACAACGGATTCGGGAACCTTGATCCCGGATACCTGGTTGTACTGGCCGCCCTTTACAGAAACCGTCAATTTCGCATCAATCAATGCCAACGTAGCAATTGCCCTGAATTTATCATCCATCTTCGAATTCTTCTCCAGGGATGCCATGAGATTCGCAATGGGCTGGGCCAGATCTGCTTTGGCAGAAATCACATGGTTCGTCGCCTTGTCCACCGTCACCTCATACTCCACATCGCCCATGTCGCTGAGGATGTCGAAGAGCCCCTCCCGCACATCCTTGTACTTCTCGTCTTCCGGCTTCATGGTCAACTCCGTGTATTTTCTTGCGGCACTCCAGAACTTGCCCGCATCGATGGTCGTGACATAGGTCTGCTGCTGCGCATCGCCCTCTCCAAGGCGCACCGTTTCGTCGATGCCCTTCACTTCCTCGACAAATGCCTGATACGCAGGGCTTTTCTCCTCTGTCTTGGATGGATCCTCTTTGGGGAAAACATCCTTCTCCCACTTGCCCTCGTCCTGGTAATACAGGATGTAATTCTTTTCTTCTTCCGTGATATAGAACGGATACTCCGTCGTCATCGGCTTCTCCACATTGCTGATCGTCATCTGGAGCTTACCCTTGGAAGTCACCGGATTCTCCGCCGAGAAATCCATATCGAGCTTGCCGTTGACATTCATGAACACCGAGTTCAGCAGGAACTCCACTTCCACATTCCCGTTCTTTACCTCTGCCATCGACTTATAGGCGGATTCCAGCTCTTCCTTCGCCGAGGCATCCGTCTCTGCCGCCAGGCTCTCTGCCGGGACGAGCAGCAGGGCTGCCATCAGCAGCGACAAGAACCAGACCTTCATCATGCCAATCTCTTTTCTCTCTCTCATTCGAATCTCCCCTTAAATTTTGTCAATAAATTACGGGCAGACCAGCAAATACCAGTCTGCCCGTCTATCCCTAAATACACAACAACAGGAATGTTTCGTCATCCCTCTGCCGTCGTGGCAGCACCGCTCAATTCCTTGGCACGTTCATCAAAGCGTTTCATGATTTCCGCATGGGTGTCCTTGGTGATCTGCGGCATATCTTTGGCACCAAAGTAATCCTTGAAGGCCACGCCTGCCTGTTCAAATCCCTTTTCCACGGCGGAACGCATCTGCTCCAGCTTCTCCGGGTCGCCTCCGGCAAGTGCGGAAGCCAGGCCAAAGATGCGGTCTGATACAGCACCCACCGACCACTCGCCACCCTCGCTGATGGCAGCCTCTGCCTCCTCCGGAGTCGTAGCTACCTCGGGCATGGCAAAGCGGGAAGTGTCGATCTCCACACCGCCAAAATTCAGCTTGCCCACATTGTTGTCAAGATAGTCCTGCAACTTCTCGTTGTTCGCCGACATCAGATCGATCATGAACTGCAGGGACTTCTGCTGCACGTCCGCCTGCAATGCCTGGATCTCGTCCGCCGTAAGCCCCTTGGTCTTTGTATCCTCCGCCTTCTCTGCCTCATTGGCCTGCTTCGCCGCATCGGAAATATTTACCGTATACGCCTCACCCGCCGTATCCTGTTCTGCATCTTCCGCTGCCGCAGCATTCGTGAGGTTTTCCACATCCGCTGTCTTCTTCGCCGAACCCGCCTGGTATGCATTCATCATAGCGTTGGACTGGGTGGTTGAAATCGCTCCTACATCCATGTTCATCTTCCTCCTTCATCCTGGATACAAACATCAGTTCCCGTCCTATCGGCTAGCAATTTCCAAGAAACGGGACTCCCTCTCTTTATATTATCGTCGATTTTGAAAAAAAAGTAAAGGGAAATCATCGGAAAACGACGAAGATTTTTACGCCCACACAAAGTCCCCGCTCTTGCCGCCGCTCTTGCGTTCCAGATGGATCTCCCGAAGCTCCATGCCCTTGTCGATGGCCTTGCACATGTCGTAGATGGTCAAAAGCGCCGTGCTCACAGCATGAAGCGCCTCCATCTCCACGCCGGTCTTACCCGTCACCTTCACCGTGGCACGGGCTTCCACCGCACATTCCTGCGGCAGGAGGCGGAAATCGATGCTGCATTTCGCAAGGGGCAGGGGATGGCAAAGGGGGATGATATCGCTGGTCCGCTTCGCCGCCATGATGCCGGCGATGCGGGCGACACCCAGCACATCCCCCTTCTTCACCGAGCCCTGGCATATGGCATCGTAGACCGCCCGGTTCACCGCAATCTTTCCGCTGGCCACCGCCACCCGGGAAGTCTCCTGCTTGCCGCTGACATCCACCATGATGGCCTGTCCCTGCTCATCGAAATGAGTAAGGCCCCTCTCTTCCATAGAATCCCCCCTGATTACTTCCGCCCGCATTCGCCGACATCCTCCCGCAGAATCTCGATGCCGTGCCGCAATTCCGGCAGCACGAAGCCAAGGCATTCTTCCACTGCCTTGACGCTGCCCGGCAGATTCACGATGAGGGTGCGCTTGCACAAGCCCGCTGCCGCGCGGCTCAACATGGCGCGATGGGTGACCTGCATGGAAAGGGACCGCATGGCCTCCGGGATGCCGGGAGCCATGCGGTCACAGACGGCAGCCGTTGCCTCCGGCGTCACATCCCGCTGCGAGAATCCCGTGCCGCCTGTGGTCAGCACAAGGCCGATGCCAAGGTCTGCATACTCCCTCATCTTTGCGGCAAGAGCCTCCTTGTCATCGGGGAGCATTGCCCGGGCCTTGACGCTATACCCTGCGGCCTTCAGAAGCTCCTCCGCCTTGTCGCCGCTCCGGTCCTCCCGTTCCCCGCGGGCTCCCTTGTCACTGGCCGTGAGGATGGCCGCATCCAGGGGAATCTTTCCATCCATGAGGTCCAGCGCATCCCCTGGACGAATCCTGCCGCCATGAAGCACCCTCGCAAAAACGCCTTCCCTCGGCATGATGCAGTCCCCCACCTGCTTTCGGATGGCACAGGAGGTATGGCACTCCTTCCCGATCTGGGTAATCTCAAAGACGACCTCCCCGGAGCGCAGCCTCGTGCCTACGGGCAATTCCTTGAAGCGGAATCCCTCCGCCACCACATTTTCCCCGAAGGCACCCAGTGCCACATCCGCACCCCTACGGCGGAATTCCTCGATCTCGCCCAGCCCAAGGAAGCTCACCTGCCGATGCCAGTTCCCCGCATGGGCATCTCCCACGATACCATGCCCCACATGGAACAAAGCCTCCTCCACCTCGTGCTTCTCCGTTCCCTTTCTCTCACTGATGCACAATGCCTTGACGATTCCCATAGTCAGCCTCCCACCTGATACATGTACCTCGCATCCCGGACATCTCCTCCCGATTCCTCAAGAAAGGAATGGGCCTCCGGCTTCCGTCGAATCGCCCGGGCAAGGGCCTTTGCCAGATCCCCATCCTCTGCCCCGCTGCGCAGGAGCACCCGAACATCAAGGCCGGTCCCGGAATAGAGACAAAGCTTCAAAAAACCTTCCGCAGTCAGGCGGACACGGTTGCAGGTATGGCAGAACTTATGCCCCATGGCATCAATAAAGCCCACCTGCCCACGAAAACCGGAGATGCATGCATACTCCGCCGGCCCCTGAAGGCTGCTATTCCGTTCCACAGGCAAAAGGGTGCCATATTCCTCCGAAAGCCGCTTCCTCACCTCATCCATGGGAATACCATGAAGCCCCGCCTCAAAAGCGCACCCGATGGGCATGAGCTCAATGAACCGGACCTTGACATCATATTGCCTTGCCAAGTCTGCCAGCTGCACAATATCCTCCTCGTTCACCCCGGCAATCGGCACACAGTTCAGCTTGACATCCGCAAACCCCGCGGAAAACAGCGCCTCCAAACCTTCCTGCACCGACGGCAGCAATGCACGGCGCGTGAGAAAGACAAAGGCATCCTCCCGCAAGGTATCCACACTCACGTTGACGCTGTCGAGACCCGCTTCCTTCAATTGCCCCGCCATGGAAGACAACAGGACCCCATTCGTCGTCATTGCCACATGCTCAATGCCCTGCACGCCCTTGATGCGGCGAACAAAGTCCACGATTCCCGGCCGGAGCAGCGGTTCTCCCCCTGTCAGGCGCACCTTGCGGATCCCCAGCTGTGCCAAAGCGCGAACCACCCGAAGAATCTCCTCATAGGTCAGAACATCCCCATGCCTGAGTTTTTTCACACCGGCTTCCGGCATGCAGTAGCGGCAGCGAAGATTGCAAAGATCCGTAATGGAAATTCGTACATATTCGATGTTCCTTTGAAAACTATCCCGCATAACACACCTCACAAAAGAAAAGGCTGCTTTTCCGCAGTCAGCGCAAAAGCAGCCCCTTACCTTTCTTTTTTTGCTTTGCGGACAGATTAGAGGACCTTCTGGAGATACGCCTTGATCTCGTCGCCATCCTCCATCTTCATGACATCGGCAAGGATGTCCTTCGCCTTGATGGAACTGACAGAGCGAAGCTTCTCCTTGACACGCGGAATGGAGGGTGCGCTCATGGAGAGCTCGGAGATGCCCATGCCCATCAGCAGGACTGCCGCATAGGGATCGCTTGCCATCTCGCCGCACATGCCGGCCCAGATGTTGTTCTCACGGGCAGACTCGATGGTGAGCTTGATGAGACGCAGCACGGCAGGATTGAAGTGATTGTAGAGATAGGCAATGCTGGAATTGCCACGGTCAACAGCCAGGGTGTACTGCACCAGGTCGTTGGTGCCAATGCTGAAGAAATCGACATATTTCGCAAGAACCGGTGTCATGATCGCGGCTGCCGGAGTCTCTACCATGATGCCCAGCTGGACATTGTCGGAGTATTTCTTGCCCTCATGGGCGAGCTCCACCTTGGCCTCGGCAACGAGATCCTTGACCTGCAGGAATTCCGAGACATTGATGACCATCGGAACCATGATGGCCGCCTTGCCGAAGACACCCGCACGCAGGATTGCCTTGAGCTGCGGCATGAAAAGATCCTTGCGCTTGAGACTGATGCGAACCGCACGATATCCCAGGAAGGGGTTGTCCTCGGGGGGAATGTTGAGATAGGGAAGAGGCTTGTCACCGCCGATGTCCATCGTGCGGATGACGCAAATGTTGCCATCGCACTTCTCGACGGCTTCCTTGTATGCCTTGAACTGGTCTTCCTCATTGGGAATGTCCTGACGCCCCATGAAGACGAATTCCGAACGGAACAGCCCCACACCCTCGCAGCCATAGGTCTTGGCGTTGTCCACATCCATATGGGACCCGATGTTTGCAACGAGCTCCACGCGAACGCCATCCGTGGTGACGGCGGGAAGATCCCTGAGGGCCGCATAATGTGCCTTGAGTTCCTCCTGCTTCTTGAGCTTCTCATTATATCCTGCGCGATCCTCATCCGACGGACGAATCAGGATATCCCCTGTCTCGCCATCGATGATGGCCTCGTCACCGTCACCGATCTTCGTGATATCCTCGCCGACCCCCACAATCGTCGGGATGGCGCGGGCCTTGGCAATGATGACCGCATGGGCCGTCGTGCTGCCGGCACCGAGGATGACACCCGCAATCTTGTCCGTGGGAAGCCCTGCGATAACAGAAGGCTCGATTTCCTTGCCGCAAAGAATCACTGCCCCATCGCCCAGTTCCGGCTCGGGAACACCGAGGATGTACTTTGCGATGCGCTTGCCAACGTCGCGAAGGTCTACGGCACGGGCAGCGAAATACTCATCTTCCATCTGCTCGAAAATCTGCGCCTGCTCCTCCGCTGCCTTGAGCACAGCATCGGGGGCATTGCCGGACTCCTCCACCTTGCCGAAGATGTTGTCACTCAATGCAGGATCCTGCACCATCATGCGATGCGCTTCCATGATGGCTGCCTGCTCCGGCATTTCCTGTGCCTGCAGTTTCTCGATATTCTTCTGCAAAGTCTCGGCTACGGCTGCCAAGGCATCCTCCGCCTTTTTCCGTTCGGCTTCCTTATCCAAAGGCTTGTAATTCACGAGATAGCCATCCAGATTCTGCCCGGCCAGCATGATCTTGCCCATTGCAATTCCCGATATTACGCCTTTTCCGCGCAATTTCTCTGCCATTTCGCATTCCCCTCTTCCGTCATTGTCCCAAAATTCTCTATTATCTTCAAACAACAACAGACCGAACGCACTTCCCATAGATATCGCGAACGGCCTGTCTTTCTCTTCTTGTGACGTTCCCGGGGGCGTTCCCCCGCCCCCAGGAAACATCCTGTCAAACGATACTCACTCCTCGCCGAACCTGGACTCGACAAGATCCTTCAATGCCTTGACAGCATCCGCCTCATCCGGCCCATCAGCGCAGATCGTGATTTCCGTTCCCTTCACCAGCCCCATGCTCATGATCATGAGTATGCTCTTGGCATCTACCGTCTTGCCCTTCGCCTTGATCTGGACCTTGGACTTGAACTTCGTTGCCGTCTGCACGAAAATAGATGCGGGGCGGGCATGAATACCAGTCTTGTTTTCAATCGTAAGCGTTTCTTCGGTCATTGAAATCTCTCCCCATTCCTGAATAATAGTAGAACATTCCGCCATTGAGGCGTCCTTTGACTATTGTATTTCGACACGAAGATGCATTTTCCTGCTTTTTTATAAATTTTTTGACGGAAAAACAAAAAAGCAAGGAAAATATCAGATACACTGGAAAAAAAGTCTTTTACGGTGTAAAATGGATAGGGCAAGTTATTCGAGCCGCAACAAGAAAGAAAGAGAGGTCTGCCTGTGGCATTTATTCTGGTGACGCTCGCCATCATGGGCGTCAGTATATTTTTGATATACAAGCTGACGAACCACTTCGGCTTCCGCATGAAATACAAATCCCTGATTCTCTGTGCCTTCATGGCATTTCTTGTCAATATTGCGGCCATCAGCATGTCGCCCTATCTGACCCAGGCCCATTACATCCGTCTCGTCCTTCTGGTCATTGTTGCGGCGGCTGTGGTCACCATCTACAACGAATACCTGGTCCGGCACGACAAGCTTGCTGCAGAAGGAGATGCCGACCTTTCCGACAAGGATACGGAAACCGATGCGGCGGAAAAGCCTGCCTCGCGGTTCACTGCCCTGCAGGCTATGCTATCCGAAAAAGTCTCATCCCTGTCAAGGCTGGCAAGGAGATCAATGGGGCCCGTTTCACGGTTCGTTTCCCTGCGGGCTGTGATATCCGAAAAAGCATCTTTCCTGTCAAAGCTGGCAAGAAAACCAAAAGAACCCGTTCCATCAGATGCTGATGAGGACTGGGTTCCGGCAACAGAGACCGGTCAGGCGGCTGCAGAGTCTGCAAGACCAGTCGCAGAACCTGCAAAACCAGTCACGGAGCCTGTTGCAGAAGCAAAACCCGACATTGCAGATGTTCCGACCGAAAAGCGTGAGGAAACACCTGCACCGCTGAAAGAGATTGCCGCTGCGGAGCAACCGGATGCAAAGCCATCTGTTGAAAAGGTCCCGGCAAAAGCAGAAAAAATCCCGGCAAGGGCAAAAGAAGAACCCAAAGCAGTTCAGAAAGAAGCAGTCCAAAAGCCTGTTGCAGTTTCTGACAAACCGGCAGAGCCAGCCAAACCGGAAGAACCGGCAAAGCCCGTGTCTGCTCCCGACACACCTCCTGCAGGCATCGATCTTGCGGAATTCCATTCGTTGGATGATATCCTTGACTATGCCTATGAGCAGAAGTCCCAAAAACATCCGGAGAATGCAATCCTTGCCTACAAGGAAGCATTGGAAAAATATCAGGACGATGCCTATGCACCCTTCATCGTCATCGACCTGGGCAACATCTACAAGGAAAAGGCGGCATATGAGGATGCCATCCACACTTACGAGGATGCCCTTTCCCTTCCGATCATCGCGAACGACGCTGCCACGTTGGAGAAGTTCCATGAGAATCTTTCCTACCTGCGCACCGTTCAACATATACTGTCCAAGCACGATTCGCTCCGTACCCCCTTCCAGGACATCCCTGCGGGCTACCTGAAGGAAATCGAGGCGGAATTCCAGGCGCGGCAGAAGCAATCCTAAGAATATGGAGGAATATTCATGAAAAAAAGCGTAGAGATTCTCGGTCTTCCTGTCATCAGTATCACCGAGGGACGCGAGCTCGGCATGAGCAAGACGCTTCTCATTGATGCAAGGAACGGCAAGATCGCTGCAGTCACCATCGAGGATGAGGACTGGTATCGCGGCGTGAAGCTCATTCCCTATGAGTCCGTCATCGCCATCGGCGATGATGCCGTAACCGTCACCAACAGTGAGAACATCCTGAAACTCGACGAGGCAGGAGATTACGAGAACCTGCTGGATGAGAACATCCGCATCATCGACACGAAGGCCATAACGAAAACCGGCACGATCCAGGGCAAGATTTCCGAGCTCTTCATCGGCGACGACGGCAAGATCGAGAAGTGCGAGATCACGGCTCCCGATGGCACGACCACCGAGATCATGGCTGATCAGATTTCCATCTTCGGCAAGCAGGTCACAGTCATTGACCCCGACGGGGAAAAAAAAACTGAATTTGTAGCTCCGCCGACACTGGCAGCCAAACCTGCACCTGAGCCTCCGGCGGAACCTGCCGCACCGGCTCCTGCAGCAGAAGCTGCTCCTGTAGAGACGCCTGCGGCAGAGGCTCCCACGACTGCTCCTGCAGAGGAAGCACCTGCACCTGAGCCAAAAGCGGAAGAGCCGCCGAAGGCAGAGGAGGCTCCTGCACCAAAGGCTGAGCCGGAGCCTGTACCGGCAGCAAAGGAAGAGCCCAAGAAAGAAGCTCCCAAGGCAGCTCCTGCAGAGGAAAAGCCGGAGCCCAAGAAAGAGACTCCCAAGGCGGCAAAGCCCGCTGCACCCAAAGCTGCTCCAGCAGATGCAGCAAAACAGGCGGCTGACAAGGCAACGGAGGAACGCCATCGCCGTTTCCTGCTTGGCAAGAAGGCAGCCCGCACCATCAAGATGGACAACGGCATTGTCATCGTCGAAGCCGGCGCCGACATCACTGAGGAAGTCCTCCAGAAGGCCAAGCTCGCCAACAAGTTCATCGAGCTTTCCATGAACGTGCAGTAAAAATAAAAGCGTTGAGGATTGCATTTGCATTCCCCAACGCTTTTTGTCATTTGTTATGTTTTCAAGAGGTTTCCACCAGCCCCCGCTTCTGTGCTTCTTCCACAAAGCTGTCATAAAGCCTCATGGTCTTTTCATGGTTTGCGCGGATATAGACGATCTGTTCCTCCTTCTCCCCCTCCGGGCCGTCGAGATAGGCATGGCCTGCCATCTCCAGCGCCTTTGCCTCCTCGGAAAGCACCGTTCCGCCCATGGAGAGAGCTGTTGACTTCAATGCATGGACATGGGTCGTGTAGTCCGCCCAGTTCTCGCTGGCAAAGTCATTCTCCAGCTGCTTCTGCACGGCCTCCTTCCTCTGGCAGAACATGGCCAGAAATTTCCTGTACATCTCCTCGGAGCCACCACTGTATTGGATGCCCGATTCCGTATCCACATATACGGCTTCTATGTCATTTCCCGGAATCTCCACAACTTCCTCTGCTGCAGCATCGGCTTCCTCGTTCTCTGTATCGCCGTAAGACTTTGCATCCAGCACCTTCTCCGGCGGCAGATACTCCTGGAGCATGCGCTCCAGTGCCTTGCTGTCCACGGGTTTCGAGAGATAGTTCGTGAATCCCTTCTTGAGAAACATCTCCCGGACGCCGGATATGGCATTGGCCGTCAGGGCGATGATGGGCACATCCTTGCACTTGCTGTCCGTCATGGCCTTTGCCCTCTCCAGCGTTTCAATGCCGTCCATTCCCGGCATCATGTGGTCGAGGAAAATGACATCGTAGTGATGCTCCGCGATCTTGTCCAGGCATTCCTGCCCGCTCATGGCGCGGGTAATCTGAATCCTCGTTTTCTTCAGGAGATTCTCCACCACATAGAGGTTCATATCGCTGTCATCCACCACAAGGATCTCCGCCTCCGGGGCAACGAAGCTCTCACGGTACACCTGCTGCTGCCGGACAAAGGCCTCCGCTCTCGCGCGGAAGTCCCCGATGGCCTCATAGTGCTCCATCTTCTGCGGCAGGAAAATCGTGAAATCGCTACCCTTTCCGTATTCGCTGGTGACCTTGAGTTCGCCGTTCATCATGCGGACAAGGTTCGTGGTGATGGAAAGCCCCAGGCCCGTGCCTTCGATGTTGCGGTTCTTCTGCAGATCCAGCCGCTCGAACTGGGAGAAAAGTTTCCCCATGTCCTCCTCACGGATGCCGATGCCCGTGTCGATGGAGCTGAACTGCATGAGGGCGCTGCCGTTCGGCTGCTGCTTCCAGCTTACCTTGAAGGTGACGCTGCCCTCCTGGGTATACTTCACTGCATTGTTCAGGATGTTCACGATGACCTGGCGGACGCGCACTTCATCGCCATAGAGGGAATCCGGCACGTTCTCATCCACCTCGATCCGGAATTCCAGCCCCTTGTTTTCCGCCTTGAAGCGCATCATATTGAAGATATCATTGAGGACGGAACTCAGGGAATATTCTGCCTCCACCAGTTCCATCTTGCCCGACTCGATCTTGGAGAAATCCAGGATATCATTGATGAGGGAAAGCAGATTCTCGCTTGCGCTCTTCACATTCCACGCATAGCCGCGAATGGCGGAATTGTCCCCGGCCTCCCTCAGGATCATCTCATTCATGCCGAGAACGGCATTCAGGGGTGTCCGGATCTCATGGCTCATGTTGGCAAGGAACTCGCTCTTGGCCTGGTTTGCCCTGTCGGCCTCCCTTTTCGCCTCCCGGAGCTCGTCGCTCTCCGATACCTTGAGCTCCGCCGTGAAGGAATACAGTGTAAAAATGCCAAACAGCAGGAGCATGAGCCAGAACACCCAGAGAACAAGGATATGGATATGGCTGATATTGTCCACAATCGGATTCCACTCCGTATATCCGACGAGAACGAGCCCATAGGCACCATGGGCGATTTCCGCGCCATAAACGGCATACTCCTCGTCGATGTCGGAGGAATAGATTGCCGCCGCAGGGGCTGCGGACAGCTTGTCCAGGATTTCCCCCAATCCCTTTGGGCAGTTCCCCTGCTCGTCGAAGAATCTGTCTCCCTTCCCAAAGCCTGCATAGGGAACGATGACTTTTCCCGTATCCTTGTCGCAGATGAGAACGTGGCTTCCCATGCTGCTCTCCACATGGAAATAGTGGCTCTGCAAGATCTCATCCTCATAAATCTCATAAAGCACATAGCGGATGTTTCCATCCTTCAATACCGGAGCGCTCATCACAAGTCCCAGGCCATCGTAATACCGAAGGACGGGAGTCCCCGAAGCCGACAATGCGAGCTGCGTCCTGGCCGCATCCGGCAAAGGCGCGCCCGTCACCAGTGTGCCGAAAACATCGGAAATTCCCACCTGGACACCGGGTTCTTCCAAGGACATGGAGCGCATCAGATCTCCCGGCTGCACAGTCCCCGATTCCATGCGGGAGGCACTGCGACGAAGATGCTCAAATTCCCCCTGGAAATGCTCCTCTGCAACCTCGGCAACCGTTGCCGCCTGACGGGCAACAAGAACTTCCAGCTCTTCGTCCAAAAGCACATCCATCCGATCCGTCACCAGGAAACCGAGCAGGCACAGGAAGAGCAGGAACACGAGGAAGCGGCTCACCAGTTTCAAGGCAAAGCGAAAGGTGTTCTTCTTTTCCTTCCTGGTCTGTCCCGCAATCAGTGCCTTGTCCAAATCCTCATACATATCCTCAGTTGCCAAGAACCCTCACCCCCCTCACAAGCCAATTCATCTCCAGCAAGGACTGATTGCCAATGGACTCATCCGCCCCACAGCGCCGGATGCCGTTCCTGTCATAGATCTCTCCTGCAAACACCATTTTCCCACGCTGAATCTCCCAATGCTCCGTCTCGAACATCACCCGTTCCCTCACGGACAATGCCGATATCACAGGCTCGATATCCACGGTCCTGTCGAGAATCGTCGCCCAATAGGCCGCACGGTCAAACTGCCGAAGCTGTTGGCGCAGAAGGTCAGAATATGCCTTCTTCCAGTCCACCTTGATGGCAGCCAATTCATAGGGATTGGAAGGGTACCCTTCGTACATGGAAATGAAATAGATACCTGCCCGTTCAGCGGCTGCCGGAATGGTCTCCCCCTCCTGGAAATAGGCCATGACATCCACAGAGGCCGCCTTGAAATCCCGCACGGCCTGTTCCTCATTGGCATGGTTCTCCCATCCTCCCGTCCATGCCAGAAGCACCTGTGCATTGGGATTCACCCGCTGGACGCCAATGGTGAAAGCATTGATGGCCTGATAGGCCTCCGGGGCGGGATAGGGTGCCGCATAGCCGATGCACCCGGACTTTGTACGCAATCCGGCCAATATTCCTGCCAGATAACAGGGCTCGATATAACGGACGGCATATCGTTTGAGATCGGATACGGAAGAATCCATCTCCGTGGTGAAAAACCGGACATTGGGATATTCCTTCACGATTTCCCCGATATCCTTCATAGGCTTCAGATTGGCCAGAAAAATGACTTTCGTCCGTCGTTCCACCAATTCCCGAACAGCCTTGCGGCAGCTTGCCTCATCCTCCCGGATATTTTCCTGAAGCAAAAGCTCGCAGCCCAGCATCTTGCATGCCGCCTGCATCCCCTGATATTGCACCCGGTTCCAGCCTGCATCCTCCTTGCTGCCCACCAGAACCAGACCGACCTGCTGCTGCCTCTCCCATGCCGCAGCGCCGAACTGAAGCACGGAGATGACAATGGCCGCCAGCAACACGGCAGTAACACAGGCATTCAGACGGAAGAAACGTTTCGCAAGCTGCTCGTCCTTGGAAACCTTCATCCTTCCTCACCCTCCTCATCCTTGAAATCCAGCATGTTTGCGGTGATGACAAAGGGGGCATAGATAAAGATGTCCATCACCAGCCATACGACCTGCAAAACACCGCCCATAAAGGAGCCTGTTCCAAGGGTGCCGCTGAAGAAAATCGGCATGGTCCAGGGGAGCCCCGTCTCGAATACCGGAACGATGCCCCAGGAAATGGCAATCCACCCAAGCAGGGTATTTGCCAGGGGCGCCGCCAGATAGGGAAGGAGGAACAGCGGATTCAGCACCACGGGAAGGCAGAACATCACAGGTTCCTGTATGTTGAACAGCATGGCAGGAAGGCTGAACTTGGACACCGAGCGCCAGGATTCATGCTTGGAGAACACAAGGATCGCAATGATAAGCCCCAGAACATGCATGAGACCCGCCTCAAAAAAACCGCTGGTGAAGATGAAGGAGGTGTCCCCCAGCTGATTGCTCACCTGTGCAGGGGCATAAGCCATCTGCTGGACAGAGGACGTAAAACCATAGCCGGGGAATCCGAACCACCAAAGCGTCCACACGAGGAACTGATAGAGAAGAGCAACCAGAGGATGCTGAAAGAATGCCATGGGAAGCACCGCCTCAATCCATCTCCCCATTGCCGCCCACAGTGCAAAGAACCCCGTGGAAAGAAGCATCAGGACCAGAAACGTCAACAATGTGGGCATAAAGGCCGACAAATATCTCTTGAGATTCCCTGGCAAGGATTTCGGCAATCTCAGACGGAGTTTCTCTATATGGGAAAACCACGCAAACAAGCGGGTCGACAGGACGGCCACAAAAAGAGCCGACAAGAACCTGCGCCCCGCAAAATAATCCAGAAACTCTGCCTGAACTTCCGTCGGCGGAGGCAGCAAGAAAAGGAATGCCGCCAAGGCACAGAAGGAGGCCATGAGCCGGTCTGCCTTCCAGATATCCGCGAATTTTCCCGCCAGAACCATCGCAAGCGCCATGGAAAGCATGCCATAGCCAACCCCCACAATATGGCGGCAGGCAATCATGGACTGCACCAGCCAATGCTGCCGATAGGCATCCCCCGAAAGGCCGCCGGTCACCCAGAAGCCCAGATTCAGCCCTTCCTCTCCCATGACCGGGCTGAAGGGATCCAGTATCAGGCTTTCCAGAATATCCAAAAAGGATACCGCCAGCAGGAAGGGCAGGATGATAAAAAAGGAATGACGGACTGCCTGAAGATATCTGTTCCTGTGCAGCCTTGCCGCCATGGGCAGCAGATGCGCGCCCCCAAAAACGTCCTCGCTTCCCATCCTCATCTCTATTTCCCCAAATTCTCCAGATCCGCAAACAGTTTTGCCATATCAGGGCTATCCAGCATCTTCGCCGCCATTACCTTGTTCACACGCTCCACGAGGTCCGCCGGCGTAAAGGGTTTCTTGATATAGTCATCCACCTTGAGCTGGCTGGCCTTCACCACCGTGTGCCGGTCCGCCGACGCCGTGAGGAAGATCACAGGGATATCCTTCCACTCCGCATGGCTCCGTATGGTTTCCAGGGTTTTGATGCCGTCCATGCGGGGCATCTGGATATCCAGCAGGATGAGGTCCACCGCCATCTTTTTCTGCAAAAGCGCGATGCATTTATAGCCGCTCTCTGCCAGAACGACATCCACATCCATTTCCTTTTTCAGAATAAACTCCGCCATCTGCAGGTTCATATCGTCATCGTCTACCACAAGAATCGTGCGTTTCTTTCCCATGCCCGCTCATCCTCCAGTTCTTCGTCTTCACTAGTTTTCAATATTTATATTTATTCGATATTTAATCTACTTTTCCTTTTCCTTTCGAAAAGGATTTTTTCCAATGAGGACGAATATTCTACTATATGAAACATTCAAAGCAATTTTGGTGGAGTGATGGACATGAAAGGTTTATGGCGCGCACTTGCGGCAATGCTCCTGATTCTCGCATTGTGCAGCACGGCAGCTGCGGCAGGAAGAACTGTCCTTCGGGTGGGCTATGTGCCGGGAACAGGATTCCTGGAAGAGGACCAGCCTGGGCACTATCAGGGATACGGCTATGAGTACATGCAGTTCCTTTCCCGCTATGGGAACTGGGACTTCGACTATGTGCCCTGCCGTTCCTGGACGGAATGCGGGGAAAAGCTGCAGTCCGGCGCCATCGATGTCCTGCCGGCCATGCCGGGAGATTACCGCAGCCTTCCGGATACGACGCGAACCGAGCACGTCATCGGCCGCTATTCCATGGGGCTCGTCACAAGGGATGGAAACGCTTCTCCCCACATGCGCCTTGGAACGCTTCCCTATAATCCTCCGATCCCTGCCCTTCCGAAAATTGCGGCAAGCTATGGTTTTTCCTATGACCTCATTTCCTATCCCATACATTATGACATGGCAGAGGCCTTCGACCGCGGCGAGATTGACGGCTATATCGCCCCGCTTCTGGAGCCGAACAAGGCGCAGAACGTCCTTTCCGAGTTCGACCGCCAAAGCTACCGCCTGCTGGTTCGCTCCGACAGGACCGACCTGCTGGGCGAAATGAACAAGGCCATGGAGGAGATGCTGACGGACCAGTTCGATATCCGTGAGCGCCTGCAGAACAAGTACCTGCGCACAGGCGGCGTTCCGCTGATCCTTTCCCCCCAGGAAAGGGAATACCTCGCAGGAAAAAAGAAACTCACCACGGCCATCTTCATGCGGGAACCTCCCTACATCTACTGGGAGGATGATGAGGCCAAAGGCGTGATTCCGGAAATCCTTCGGCAGATCTCAAAGGATCTGGGCGTGGAAATCGAAATCATTCCCACGGAAAGCTCAGCAGAGGCCATGCGACTCATCCAGATGGGGAAAATTGACTTTCTCGGTGACGTTATCTGCGACTTCAGCTGGGCCGAAGAACAGGACGTTATTCCCACCCAATCCTACCTGCAGATGGATTTTGTCCTCGTGCACCGCAGAAACGCGATACTCGACGACAATGCCACAGTCGCATGCGTGCCGACGCACCAGTACACCGCTTCCTTCATTGCCCCCCGTTATCCAGAGAAACGCTGCCTGAACTTCGAGGACATAGAGGGATGCTTCCGTGCCGTAGGCGAGGGCAGGGCAACCCTGTTATTCGCCCCGCGCAACGAGGTTCCCTTCCTGATGGAAGAAACGGGTGCCTACAATCTGGAAGCCAGCACGGAAACCGCCTTTACCGCGCCTTTGAGCCTCGGCGTCTATGTGGGCGCGGATCCCCGCCTCTGGCGCATCCTCAACAAGGAAATCAACCATCTCGACATCACGAAGATCCAAAGTCTCCTGAACGATTCCTCGAAAACCGTGCAGCATCTCAGCCCCCAATGGCTGATCTACCATTATCCCCTCCACGTCCTGGGAGCCGCAATGCTCCTCATGGGAATCATTGCGGCTGCCTTTGTCTACCGCGCCAGGATGCGGCGAGAGCATTTCGATATCGTCCATCATATGGCCTACACGGATATGCGGTACCAGCTCCCGAACCTCCTCTGGCTGGGGAAAGAGTCTCCGGCGCACTGTGAAAGGATCCGTAAGAACGAGCCCGGCATGCAGATCTATGTCGCAGTTTTCGCCATGGACAGCAAGACCGCCATTGCCCTTCCTTACGGAAAGGAGCTTCTGGAGAATCAGTTGAAGGATATGGCGGAACAGATGCAGAAGATGAACTGGGTCGTCCTCACGGCAGCGGGCAGCGATGCAGGGCATCTCATCTGTATCTGCAAGAGCAGAAACGATGCGGATATCTCCCGTCTGGCAGAATCCGCCGTAGCAAAATACGGCTATATCGAGACACAGGAAGCACGCATCTGGCTCCACATGCAGGCAGGGCTCTGCCTCCTGCCGGAAGCCGACGATTCCCTGAGCCACGCCATCGAATGCGCCCATGCGGCCAGCCACGAAGCGGAGAAGACCAACACCCATGTAAGGGTATTCGATACCGCCCTGCAGGAGGAGCTCATCTTTGCCCAGAAAATCGAGAGCTGCATGGAGCGGGCGCTCAAGGAAGGCGAGTTCCATGCATGGTACCAGCCAAAATACAATCTGGAAACCCATAAGATCACTGGTGCAGAGGCTCTCGTCCGCTGGCAGAGCAAGGAGATGGGATTCCTGCCTCCCGGAAAGTTCATTCCCCTCTTTGAGCGCAACGGCTTCATCATCCCCCTGGACCACTTCCTGTTGGAGGAAGTCTTTCGCCTCCAGAAAAGATGCCTCGAGGAAGGCAGGACCCCCGTGACGATTTCCGTCAACCAGTCCCGCCTCCATATGACCGAGGAGGACTATCTGGAGAAGATGAGGGCTCTGGTCAGGAAGTACAAGCTGCCAAAGGGCCTGATCGAGCTGGAACTCACGGAAACCGTCTTCGGCGATTTCGACCAGAAGGCGCAGAGGGAACAAGCAGCAAGCACCATCCATGCCTTGAAGGAAATGGGGTTCACCATCTCGGTGGATGACTTCGGCTCCGGGTATTCTTCCTACACCCTGTTGAACTATCTGCCCATGGATGTCATGAAGATCGACCGTTCCCTTCTGATTGCCTCCGATGATTCCGACCGCATGAGGAGCATCCTCGGAAATATCATCCAGTTGGGCAGGCTCCTGAACATGAAGGTACTCTGCGAGGGCATCGAAACCCCGGAGCAGGAACTGCTCCTTCTGGAACTGGGCTGCCAATACGGGCAGGGCTACCTCAATGCCAAACCCATGCCAGAGGCTGATTACCTCGCTTTTTGGGAAGCGCACTGCTGACAAGAACGGACGAATACAGTATCACAAACTGGAGATGAACATGGATCATGAAGCTGCAAACAAAAACCATCTTATGCTTTGATGCCGCGATAATTTCCGTATGCATCCTGTTGAGTTTTCTGGGGTATCGTGCAGCCAATGACGGCTTCGAGGCCGCGCTGGAGGAAAAGGCCCACAGCGACCTGCATCAAGCCAAAGCCTTGCTGGAACTATACTATCCGGGGCCCTGGTATCTGAAAGATGGCCTTCTGTTCAAGGGAGAAAAGCAGATGGACGGCGCTTTCGATGTGGTTGACCATCTGAGCAGGATGAACGGCAACAACGTCACCATCTTTAACAGGGATACCCGTGTGGCCACAACCTTTCCCCGGGAAAACGCCGACTCCCCCGAGAAGCCGACAGGAGGGCACCCGGTCTCCGGGTCCATCGAGCCCTCCAGCAAAACCCGCGCCGTGGGCACAAAGGCCTCAGAGGAAGTGATCCATACCGTACTGGAAGGCGGAAGCTACTTCCGTGGAGAGGCCCAGGTATTGGGGAAGAAATACTATTGCGTCTATGCTCCCATCGAGGATCCCTCGGGAAGCCGTGTCGGCATGCTTTTCATGGGCATCCCAAAGGCATCCGTGGATATCCTGCAGAATTCCTTCCTCAAATCCACAGTGACCTTGACCATCGTACTTGCCCTGGCCATCTCCATCCTCATGCTCATCTGGCTGCGGCACTATATCGCACAGCCCATCCTGCGATTGAAGCAATCGGCGGAATCCTTTGTGGAGCGGAGCAGGGCCCAAAGCGACCTGGAGGTGCTCCACTTCGAGGACCCGGATATCCATACCCATGACGAACTCGAGGATCTGGCCACGTCTCTTACCACCATGTGCGACAACATGAAAGAATATGCCAAGAAACTCATGCTCGCCGACAAGGAAGTCGATACGCTGAAGGAAACCATCCTCAAGATGGACACCCTCGTCTACCAGGATGCCTTGACGGGTGTGGGCAACAAGGCCGCCTACGAAAACATCATGGCCCATATGGACTGGGACATCCTGGCACAACGAGCCGACTTTGCCATCGTCATGACAGATCTGAACTATCTCAAGAGAATCAACGATACCTTCGGTCACGAACAAGGAAATTCTTACATCATAGGACTATGCAGCTTGTTGAAATCCTTCTTCCCCAACGCCCTCATTTTCAGGATTGGAGGGGACGAATTCGTTTCCTTCCTCCAGGGAGAGGATATCGCCACCTGCCATGATGCCGTACAAATGCTCAAGCAGAAAATGACGGACCTGCACGACTCCAATCTGGAGCCCTGGGAAAAAATCTCTGCGGCAGTCGGCATGGCCGTGTATGACCCAGCCAAGCATACAAATGCCCACGATGTGTTCAATGAAGCCGATGAGAAGATGTATGCCAACAAAAGAGCCATGAAAGCCGGAAGGGAATAACCCCATACCGACAAAAAAGAGGCTTGCCGGAACTCCTGGTTCCGTGCAAGCCTTCTTTTTTCCTTTACGGCTCCAGCCGTATCAAACCCGGCTGTTCAATCTGCCAATTGCCGTTCTTGTTGACGAAAATGGCAGGAAGCTTGACCTCCACATGCCGATACACCGCACCCGGCCCGCCATTCTCGAAATTCGAGGCGAAGGTCTCCTTCAGCCCTCCCTCACGGTAGAGCTTCTCATCATAGGAGAGATTCGGCCTTGGCACCACCGCAAACCTTCCCTCTTCCTCGGGAAGCGGCCATGCCCAGTAGACGCCATTCGCAATGGCCTTTTCCTTCGTGAATTTCGGCGGCATCTCGCCGCGGTTTCCGCTCGGACTGCTGGGAAAAAGGCAGCGGAGCAGGATCAGCTGATGCAATTCCACAAAGTTCTCGCAGGCAATGTCAGCTTTCGGTATGTCCATGCTGCGGGCCAGACTGTTGAAATCCTCCAGGAAAGGCTGCCAAATGGAACGTTTCACAGGGGGGGGAGCATTCCCTTCCTCCTCCGGGAAAGACAGCACGCTTTTTGGATCTTCCTCCGCCTTTTTTCCCCGCTCATCCATTCCACCCTGCTCCGGCATGAGAATGGACCGCAACGTCCGAAGTTCCATTGTCACGGCCTTCACATCCCCGGTCAGGCGCTGCAGCTGTTCCACATGCTCCTTCGCCTGATGCTGGACAGTCCAAAGATATGCCACTACAACAAGCAGCAGCACACCGAGGACAATGCAGAGAATAATCAGCACATCACGGAACACCGGCGGCAGGATCCCTTCCGGCTCCGGCAGCACGGGAGCCTCCGGCGCTGCCATCGCCGCCCGCGAAGCAAGGCACAAAACCGCAAAAAACACCGCCGTCATGACTCGATTGAGGAAGACTCTTCCCTCTACCATATCGACCACATCCTCTTTCACTTAGGAATTTTAATTACATATATTTTATTCGATACGGACAAGAAATTCCCTTCCTGGCCGAGAAAAAAGAGACTGCCGATTCTGGCAGTCCCGCTTATTCCTGTGCATTTTCTCTCAAAGAAGATGCTTGCGCAATTCCTCGCCGCTCTTGGAAGACAGATAGGCCGGGGGAATATCCAGCACCGTCCTGCATCCCGTCTGTCCCTCCTTCGCCAGCCGATAGGCAGCACGGGCGTACGCGATGAGGACGCTGGTGGTGAACTCCGGATTGGAGTCCAGCTTCAGGTTGAACTCAATGATATGATTGTGCTCCTTTTCATGTCCCGTCTTTCCCGAACGGATGACAAAGCCTCCATGGGCAAGGCCGCCATGGTTCTTCAGAAGCTCTTCCTCGCTGATGAAATGCACCGTCGTATCGTAATCCGCGAAATAGTTCGGCATGGTCTTGATTTCCTGCTCCACCTGTGCCGCATCAGCGCCTTCCTCCAGGACAACGAAGCACTCTCTCGTGTGCTTCTGCCTTGTTGTGAGTTCCGGGTTGCTGCCGGAACGGACGGCCTCCAGGGCGCTCTCCACAGGAACCGTGTACTGCTTGGCATTCTTCACGCCCTTGATGCGCCGAATGGCATCGGAATGCCCCTGGGACACACCCTTTCCCCAGAAGGTGTAGTCCTTGCCTTCCGGGAGGATAGCATTGCTGTAAACCCGGGCCAGGGAAAAGAGTCCCGGATCCCATCCCACGGAAATGATGCCGACATGCCCCGACTCCTTTGCGGCCTTGTCCACTGCCTCATAATGCTCCGGGATGCGCGCATGGGTGTCGAAGCTGTCAATCACGTGGAACAGCTTTGCATACTGCGGCGTCTGCACAGGAAGATCTGTTGCGCTGCCCCCGCAGAGAATCATGACATCGATCTTGTCCTTCCATGCCTCCACATCCTTGACGTTCACCACCGGAACCCCCGCCGAGGCGATCTTCAGGCTCGACGGCTCACGGCGCGTAAACACCGCCGCCAGTTCCATATCCTCATTGGCGGCCACAGCGCACTCCACGCCGCGCCCCAAATTGCCATATCCAAGAATGCCAATACGAATCCCCATAGGGTTTCCTCCTTACACTTTTGCTACATCTTCCTCGGTCAGGGATTCCAGCCCCTTTCCGCCGAGTTTTGCCTCTGCCTCGCTGGTCTTGTTCACGCGGAAAATCATGTAGGCACTCGTTTTCCCTGCAAAGGCGTACATGTAATCAATGTTGATCTTCGCCTCGTCGAACTTCTCCAGGAGCGCATCCAGGCCACCTGCCACATCCGGAATGGCATATACCAGCACCGGCTTCAGGGACGTGATGAAATGCGCCTCGTTGAGCACATTCGTTGCATCGTAAACATCATTCACCAGCATCCGCACGATGCCAAAATCCTTGGTATCCGCCACGGACAGGGCACGGATGTTGATATCATGCTCCTTGAGGACTGCCGTCATCTTCTTCAGCATGCCCGGCTTGTTCTCAAGAAATACGGAAATCTGCTGTACGCTCATCTTCTGCACCTCCGTTATACTCAAATCTTCCTGTTGTCAATGACGCGGACGGCCTTGCCCTCGCTTCTGGCGATGCTCTTGGGAGCGACAAGGGATACCTTCGCCTTGATGCCGAGGATGTTCTTGATGCCATTCTCAAGTTCCCTGCGGCGCTCGTCAATCTCGCTGACGCTGTCCGTGAACATCTGGGGCATCAATTCCACCTTCACATCAAGGGTATCCGTGTTGTTCACCCGGCCGATGATGATCTGGTAGTTCGCCGCATAGCCATGGTTCAGGAGCACGGTCTCGATCTGGCTCGGGAACACGTTCACGCCGCGAATGATGAGCATGTCATCGGAGCGTCCCTTGGGCTTCATCATGCGCACATGGGTGCGGCCGCAGGAGCATTTCCCACGGGTGAGGACACAGATATCCCGCGTGCGGTAGCGAAGGAGAGGAAATGCCTTTTTATCCAGGGAAGTAAACACCAGCTCTCCCTGGCTGCCCTCCGGCAATACCTCGCCCGTGTCGGGGTCGATGACCTCCACCAGGAAATGGTCCTCATTGATATGCATGCCTTGCTGCGCCGAGCACTCATAGGCAACCCCGGGGCCGGAGATCTCCGTGAGCCCATAGATATCATAGGCCTTGATGCCGAGGGTCTTCTCAATGTCCTGCCGCATTTCCTCCGACCATGCCTCTGCGCCGAAGATGCCGATCTTCAAGGGAATATCCTCAGGCCCATAGCCCATCTCTTTCATGCTCTCGCCGAGATAGGCTGCATAGCTCGGCGTGCAGCCAAGAATCGTCGCCTTGAGGTCCATGATGAACATGACCTGCCGCTCCGTGTTGCCGGAGCTGCAGGGAACCGTGAGGCAGCCCACCTTGTGGGAGCCGCCATCCAGCCCTGCGCCCCCCGTGAAGAGCCCATAGCCATAGGCGATATGGCAGACATCCTCATTGGTGCCGCCCGCCGCCATGATGGCACGCGCACAGCACTCATTCCACATGTCGATGTCCTCCTGGGTATAGAAGGCAATGACGCGCTTCCCCGTGGTTCCGGACGTGGAATGGATGCGCACGCAGTCCTTGAGCGGAACGGCCAGGAGCCCATAGGGATAGGCGGCCCTGAGATCCGCCTTCGACAGGAAGGGCAGCTTGCAAAGGTCCTCCGCAGATTTTACATCCTCCGGCCGGACGCCCTTTTCCTCCATCTTGCTCCGATAGTAGGGGACATTGTCCCACACATAGCGAACCTGCCGAAGCAGTTTTTCATGCTGAAGCGCCTTGATCTTATCAACGGGCGCACACTCGATTTCCTCTTGAAAATACCGTTCCATTCATTTACCTCTTTTCTTTAGGCTTACACAAAATATCAGGAACTGCTCATCAATAAAATTTATTCCTTCACAATTCCAGTATTCGTGAAAAAAAACCAATCTCCTCTTGCAAAAATAGAAAAATCGGCATAACCGAAACGATTTTCCGTTATGCCGATTCGATTCATGCAATATTTGCTTTTATGCGAGAAGCGGCTTGCAGGCCTCTGCCAGCTTGTCCTTTGCCGCCTGTGCCTCGGCAAGGTCCTTGCCAAGTGTCGTGAAATAAGTCTTGATCTTCGGCTCGGTGCCGGAAGGACGAACCACCACAGTGGAGCCATCCTCCAGCGAATAGATCAGGACATTCGCCTTCGGCAGCCCCGTGGCCTTCGGATCGTTGTAATCGAGAGCCTTCACGACCTTCTTGCCCGCGAATTCCGTCGGGGGCTCCTTCCTGAGCTTCTCCATGATGCCCGCCATCTTGTCCATGCCGGAAAGGCCGGGGAACTCAAAGGAATCCACCTTGTTGAGATACCTGCCGTACTGCTGGTAGATCTCCTCCAGGCGCTTCTTGATGGAGGAACCGATGGAACGGTAGTAGGCCGCCATCTCGCAGATCAGCATGGAAGCGATGACCGCATCCTTGTCGCGCACATAGGGGCCGGCAAGATAGCCATAGCTTTCCTCGAAACCGAAGATGAAGCGCTCCTCCTCGCCCTTGCCTTCCAACTGGAGAATCTGGTCGCCAATCCACTTGAAGCCCGTCAGGACCTGACGAAGCTCCACGCCGTAATGCTCCGCCACCTTCACGGCAAGGGGCGTTGAGACAATGGACATCACCGCAATGGGATCCTTGGGCATGGTGCCCTTCTCCTTGCGTCCCTGGCAGATATAATCAAGCAGCAGGACACCCATCTCGTTGCCGGAAACCAGCTCATAGGTGCCGTCGGGGCACTTCATGGCGATGCCCACGCGGTCAGCATCCGGGTCGGTGGCCAGCATGAGATCCGCCTGGGTCTCCTTGGCAAGTTCCAGCCCTTTCTCAAGGGCAGCAAAGATTTCGGGATTCGGGTAGGAACATGTGGTGAAATAGCCGTTGGGATACTCCTGCTCGGGAACGATGGTGATATCCGTGATGCCGATATCCTTGAGAACACGGGTCACAGGAACGAGCCCTGTGCCGTTGAGTGGCGAATAGACCAGCTTGAGCCCCGCCGTCTTGCAGAGTCCCGGACGAACCTGGCGCTTCTCGATGGCCTCATAGAAGGCATCCTTGCAGTCGTCGCCCACGAACTTGATGAGCCCCTTCTCCACGCCCTCGGCAAAGCTCATATACTTTGCACCCGTGAGGACATCCGTCTTCTGGATGGCATCGTAGACAACCGCTGCCGCATCATCCGTCATCTGGCAGCCATCCGGTCCATAGGCCTTGTAGCCGTTGTACTTCGCGGGATTGTGGGAGGCCGTCACCATGATGCCCGCATTGCACTTGTAGTAACGCGTCGCAAAGGAGAGCGCCGGAACCGGCATGAGCTCATCGTAGATGCGCACATGGATGCCATTGGCAGCGAGAACCCCCGCTGCATCACGGGCAAAATTCCAGCCCTTCAAACGGCTGTCATAACTGAGGGCAACGGTCTGCGTCCCGCCCTGGGTCTTCACCCAGTCCGCCACCCCCTGGGTCGCCTGGCGGACCACCCAGATGTTCATGCGGTTCGTTCCTGCGCCGAGTGTTCCCCGGAGCCCTGCCGTGCCGAATTTCAACGCAACCGCAAATCGATCCTTGATGGCCTCATCGTCGCCCTTGATATCGAGGAGTTCCTTGTTCAGGTCAAAATCCACCAGATCGGCCTCGCACCAGCGCTTGTAGTCGTCCAGATACATGTAGTCCCCACCCTTTCTCTGTCGAGGAAACCGTTCGGTTCAAAGAATCAAACCGTCCTGTTCCCGATTGAATTGAATTACTTTTAGTGTACCGATTTTTGGGGGAACTGTCAAGACAACCTACAGAAAATGCCTAATTTTTCCTCAATTCTCTTTTTCGTTTTCATCCGCCTTGCCGATATCCTCGTGGAAGGTGTAGATGCCCTTGCCATGGGTCTTGCTGTAATAAAGCGCCGCGTCGCTCTGCTGGATCAGCACTTCCAGGGAAACCTCCGGATCTTTCGCCATGGCAACGCCGATGCTCATGGAAAGTCCCATCAGGCACTCGTCCAGCTGGAAGAACTCCTTCGCCGACTTCATGAAGGCATCCAGGCGCTCTATGATTTCCTCCCGGCTGAACATGCCAAGGATGGCCACAATGAACTCGTCCCCGCCAAGGCGCGTGATGAAATCCTCCCGAAAGGCCAGCCGCAACAGTTCCGCCACGCCCAGCAGCGCAGCATCTCCGGAGTAATGGCCGTAAGTGTCATTGAGCTGCTTGAAATGGTCGAGATCGATATAGCAGATGGTCATGCCTTTTCCCTTGCGGTGTTCCTCGATGTACTCATAGAAATAGCGCCGGTTGAAAAGCCCCGTGAGTGCATCCGTGTGGGCCAGATGCAGGATCTTGTCCTGCGCCTCCTTTTCCCGCGTCACATCGTGGGCCAGACCGATGGTTCCGATGACATCGCCTTCCTCATCGTAAATCGGTGTCTTCCATACCTTGAGCTGGCAGATGCCCCGCTTGGCATGGCGGATCTCTTCCTCGAAATAACAGGTATGCCTTGCCTCGGCAACGGCAAGTTCCGAGCTGTGGCAGACAGCCTCCCCATGTTTTGCATCATCATCGGAGGTTCCCCAGATGTAGCTATGGAATTTCCCCGTGACATCCTCCCTGCTCTTGTCCACCGCCTCACAAAAGGCCAGATTCACCTTGAGATGACATCCCGGCATGTCCTTGAACCAGATGAGGTCCGGTGTCACATCAATCAAGGTATTAAGGTATTGCCGATGGAGCGCATCGTCCTTCTCCGCCTTGATCTTCCTCTGCAAATGCCCCATCTCATACCGAGCCAGGTCCGCCGTAAGAGGGCAGGGCCAGATTTCGTCAAAATGGTCGAGGGTCTCCGCATCCAATCGTTCTGCATGGTCGGCGCAAAGGACAAACCGCGCATGCTCACCAAAAATCTCCCGGAGCCTGTCCCATTCCCAATCCACATGATCGTTCAGGACAACAAAGGTATTCCGATGGTATTCCGCCTCATCCGAAACGACCTCAAGGGAAGGAAAAGCTGTCACCACATGGTAAAACCGCTCCAGTGGCTTCAATTCCCTGACAGCGGAAACGGCCTCCTCCTCTATCCCTATCAAAACAATGCTCAACCAATATCGATACACGGGAAACCCCTCCATCATCCATAAAATGTACCATTAATAATGATTATAACGTATTGTTCAGATTTTGCCAATTATCATATCCTTCCTATGGAGTACTGTCCAGGGAATATTGCTTCCTCATATGATTCCTCGTCATGAAAAAAGCCACCATAAGAGGCACACAGGAGCCGATCCATGCCATGGGATTCGCCATGCAGGCACCGAGATAGTCCAGCCATTCCACAAGGAAAATCGCGGCAACAGCACGCATGATGAGTTCCATGATGCCGGCAATCGTGGGAACCATGCTCTTTCCAAGTCCCTGCAGCGTAAACCTGAAAATGAAGAGCAAGGCCAGGATCCAATAGCAGACACCGTTCACCACAAGGTAGGTCTGTCCGTACTCGACGACCTGCGGCTGCCCCTCTCCCACGAAAAGCTGCATGATGTCCGAACCGAAGAAGATGATGGCGGCCCCCGCCACAATGCTGAAGCTCACGGACATATAGACACACTTCTTCACGCCCTCCTCAATGCGGGCAAATTTCCGTGCGCCGTAATTCTGTGCCGTATATGCCGCCATGGCCATGCCAAAGGACATCATGGGCATCAGGGCGATGGAATCCACCTTTTGGGAGGCGGCATAGGCTGCCACTGCCACAGGCCCAAGATTATTGAGCGCCACCTGCAGGATGACTGCACCGATGGCGATAATGGAGGACTGGAACCCCATGGGAAGGCCGATCTTGAGATGCTCCACCACGACCTTGCGATCCATTTTCCAATCCTCCCAGCGGGTATGCATGGCCGGCACCTTTTTCCTGATATAGAAAAAACAGAGCACATTCCCGAGGAACCATGCCACCAGGGTAGCAATCGCAGCCCCGGGAATCCCCCAGCCCAGCACCAGGATGGCCACCGGCTCCAGAAGGATATTGATGACGAGCATTGCCGCAATGATCACCGTGGGCATGCGGCTGTCACCCAGGGCGCGCAAGATATTCGTCTGCATCTGGATGAACACAAAGGTGCCGATTCCTCCGTAAATGATGCTGATAAAATCATAGGCTCCCTGCAGGATTTCCGGCGGGGTCTGCATCCAGACAAGAAACGTGCGGCAAAGAGCCACCCCAAAAACCGTCAGGATCACAGAAGCCGCGAGACTCAGCACCATACAGGTCGCCACGCTCTGGCGAACACCCTTCCTGTCCCTTGCGCCGAACCTCTGCCCCGTGTAGATGGAAAGACCAGAGGTCAATCCTATGACGAACCCAAGCATCAGGAACATCAAGCTCCCCGTGCAGCCCACCGCCGCCAAAGCCTCCACTCCCAGAATCCTGCCCACAATCAAGGTATCCACAAAGGCATAGAGCTGATGGAACACGTTCCCCGCCAGAAGTGGCAAGGTGAAGAACAGGATCAGCCGCGCCGGATCTCCTTCCGTCAAATTCTTTGTCATAACATCTATCTCCCGGTATACTTTGTCACCAATGTGCGAAGCGTCTCCTGCAGCACCGTCACATTGTCGAGGAGTGCCTCCGTCTGCGGGCGGAGCTTCGTATAGTGGAACACGGGATGGCGGCTCACCATGTAGTCCGTAGGATAAGGCACCACAGGAACCCCCACCGTCTCGAAATTCAGCACCGCCCGCTTCATATGGAATGCCGAGGTCACGAGAATCGGCTGGTGAAAGCCCTTCTCCTCAAGGATTTCCGCAGAAAAACGGGCATTTTGTGTCGTATTGATACTTTTTGTTTCCACTAATATATCCTTTTCAGGCACCCCGAGGCTCACGAGCACACGACGTGCAATCTCCGCCTCCGCGCCACTGTCGGAATAGACCTGCCCTCCGGAGAGCAGGATCGGCACCTGCAGCAGGCGGTAAAGGCGCACGGTGGCAAGCAGACGGTTTGCCGGACTGGAGCAAAGGGAGCCTGTGCCGTCCACATCCGGAGAATCCGGCATCGCACCACCTCCCAGCATGATGATGACATCCCCTTTTGGCTCCTTCGGCGGCTCATAGGCCGACTCCAGGCTGCCCATCAAGTGATCCGCCACGAGTCCCGTGCAGAGCAGATAAAAGACAAAGGTAACTCCGGCGATGACCGCCGCCAGCCTTTTTTCGCCGTGCTTCCTCCATGCGTACCATGCAATGGCAAAGAAGATGACAAGAAAGATCCCCGGCGGCAATACCCAGCTGGCACCAAATTTCAATAAATAAACCATATTCTCTGAAAACCTCACAAAAAAAGCGCAAATTCCCTTTCCTAAAAAAAGGAATCCCCGCAAATGCAACGAATTACTATATTATCATACCACATGCAACCGATCTTGTGAATGAAAAGAATTGCAAAAGGAGAGCGATACCATGGCATTCATCGAGCAGGAAATCATCCAGGCAAAGAACAAGGCCGACGGCAAGGGAGAAATCACCATAGCAAAACTCCTCTCGCCGGCAGAGCTGGACGGGAAATGCGATATGTTCGCAAAGGTGACGATCCCCCCCGGCTGCTCCATCGGCATCCATGAGCACCACGGCAACACCGAGACCTACCACATCCTCCAGGGCAAGGCCCTCTACAACGACAACGGCACGGACGTGGAAATCGGCCCCGGCAAGACCACTTTCTGCCCGGACGGGGAAAAACACGGCATCGAGAACATCGGGACGGAAGACCTCATCTTCATGGCCCTGATCATCCGCAAATAAGCGGGGGCGAAATCTGTTCTTTACAACCTAGGCTTACTTGTGATATAATATTTTTGTTGTGGCGGCTATGGAGAGGTGTCCGAGTGGTCGAAGGTGACAGACTCGAAATCTGTTGTAGCGCAAGCTACCGTGGGTTCGAATCCCACCCTCTCCGCCATCTGCACAAAAATTAGGTTCAAAATATGTTGACAATCATGCATTGAACCGCTATAATGGTTTTTGTCAGTTGCGAAAGCACATGACAAGCTGGCTTAGCTCAGTTGGTAGAGCAGCTCATTCGTAATGAGCAGGTCGTAGGTTCAAGTCCTATAGCCAGCTCCAGTGATTTCAAGGCCTCCGGGGATATCCGGGGGCTTTTTTATTGCCTTCCCTGCCCATTTTTTCAAAAACTATCGAAAGTAACAAAGGAGTCCGCCTAACATCAGGTGGGCTCCTTTGCTATGTAAAAAAACATTATTCCAGCTGACAATGAATAATCTCTGCATTTAATCAAACAACAGGATGAACAATATGTTTACAATATATTACTTTTCCCTAGATTACATTTTGAACAAAGTGTTTGAAGATTGCCCATTTCTGTCTCTCCACCTTTTGACCAAGGGATGATATGATCTACATGCAGTTCTACCGATGGATCTTTCGCAGGAGAAGCCCCACAAGTGCAACACTTAAAATGGTCACGTTGCAACACTTTGAATCGCAACCGTGTATTTATATTTCTTGATGTCCTGTGATGATTTATAGTTTCGAAGGTATTATCTGGCTCCGATACCATCCGTGGCGATGTGGATTTTATTTCTTGAATAGAGCAATTTCTTGGCTGTGTAGCGATAGTATCTGTATCATCGGCATTGACATAAACAACAAATGCCTCTAAAGCTTTTCTCCAACTGCCAAATCTTCTTTTATACGAGTCGATTGAATACTTCGATAATTTATGCTTTCCAACATCCGTTGATGTTGGTTGCCGACCTAGCAATCTCCAGACGCGTTCTATCTCTTTGAATAATTCATCGTTCTCAATCTTGTGCGATGCAAGTCCTGTAGGTTCAAGCCCCGCCGCATGCAATAGCTCATCCCATGCCCTGAAATAGCGAAAAATATTTTCTGGTGCATATTTTCCGTAGGTTTGATAATCTCTGTATGTAACAGTAGATTGTCTAAGCATCGTAGCAATTCGGTTTAAGTCTTCAAAATAGTCTTCGTTTTGAATACGCCGTAACTCAGTTTTTGTTCTTTCCGTTCTTAGTTCAGCAAGAGATAAGGCATTCTTCCATGTCCCAAAATGTCCTTGGATTGCGCACTGGGAATATTTTCCGTTTTTCTTGTATTGAGATATGGATATATAATCTTTTCCTAACCTCTTAGCGACCTGCTTTATATCCTCTATAATTTCCTGATCTGTAAGTACAGGTTTGTGCACATTTAATACAAATTTCATCGGGCTGCCTTCTTTCTATGTGATCACAACATTTTTTGCACCCGAAAACGCAAGGCCATCCAAGCCAAGAAACGCCCCGACCTCAAGCAGAAGGTCGAGCAGTGGCAAGCGGAACAAAAAGCCGGCATGGGTGGCGCACGAATCAAGGTTAAGGAATGGTGTCATCTCTGGCTGCACAAGGTCATGGCCGACGCTGTCAAACCTCGGACATGGGACAACTATGAGATGACCGTCCGCAACCACATTATACCACAGTGGGGCGAGGTATGGATAGACAAATTGACCACAGCCGCCATCCAGATCTATCTGTCCGGTTTGCTCAATGACCACACAGCGCGGACGGTACGCACGATTCGGACACATATCATTGCCTGTTTCGGCGCGGCGGTGGATTTCGGTTATCTCGCCTCTAATCCTGCCAAGAAGACAAGGGGTCCCCAAGTGGGGAAAAATGGTGCCACAGCCTTGACCTATGAACAGGCGCAGAAACTGTTGGACGTGGCAAAGTCCGGCAAGTACATCGGTATGCCCCGCAACGATGTCTTGTCACGGTGACGGAGGAACTTCGGACATCGAATCTGCTGGAACAGGTAGGAGGAATCCTCTACATCACATCTTTGGCAAACACCGTGCCTACGGCTGCCAATCTTGCCTATCATGCAAAGATCGTGCGGGAAAAAGCACAGCTTCGGGAACTCATACAGGCAGCTACGGAAATTGCTTGTGCTGCCTTTGAAGAATCGGATTCCGCGGATGAGATCGCCGATCGGGCAGAACAGAAAATTCTGGCCCTGTCCCACCGGGATGTCAAAACGGGAATCATTGCCATGCCGGAACTGGTGCCTGCGGTCATGGAGGAAATTGACCATCAGGCAAATGCAAAGAACGCACTGCTTGGCCTAGCCTCCGGTTTTCCTGCACTTGATCGAATGACCTCCGGCTTTCAGGCAAGCGACCTTATCCTTTTGGCGGCAAGGCCAAGCGTTGGAAAAACCGCCTTCGCCTCAAATATTGCCGTTCATGTGGCCGTCCATCTGCATCAACCGGTCATGTTCTTCTCCCTCGAAATGGACAAGGAACAGCTTTTGCGTCGCATGATATTTTCCGAGGGAGCCCTCGCAATGTCGTTAAGTTAAGAAACCCTAAAATATAAAACATATGTTTTATATCCTGCACCTTGAAAAAAGGTGTATTTTTTTGCAAAAAGGCTTGACAAGCAAGAAATTTTGTGCGGCGCGTTTTCTT